>Ga0310123_10000168_pt1 | contig 57112 bp, 42 predicted proteins | sample CB6_AW_1057_MG_FD_203505 | JGI IMG/M metagenome (GOLD analysis project Ga0310123, IMG submission 203505) | Marine microbial communities from Western Arctic Ocean, Canada - CB6_AW_1057 | ecosystem: Environmental > Aquatic > Marine > Oceanic | place: Canada: Western Arctic Ocean | collected... | reverse complement strand
TGGCTGTCGGCACCGTGACCAAGCACCCGGCCAACCCCCTGTTCGGCCAGGATCTTCCCTGGGAACAGACCATGCACCACATGTATGCCAACGTGGTGTTTGACACCAGCGACCGGCTCTACAAGATCTGGTACTTCACAACGATCTCCGGTCCACCCAAACAGGCCGACTGGGGACGGCACGTCACGCCTGGCCGCCTGGCTCCCGGGGAAAACCGGCAGGGCAATTTCGCGACCCTGTACGCGGTGTCCCGGGACGGCATCCGGTGGACGAAGCCCGCGCTTGACGTGTACCGCTACAAGGGCCGACCGACAAATATCGTGGTCTGGGGAACTCACGGCACCGGCATCTTCAAAGACCCCAACGCCACCGATCCCCAGCGCCGCTACAAGCGAATTGCCGGCCGGCATCCTCACGGCCATCTCGATGCCGCGTTCTCCGCCGATGGCATTCGCTGGGGAAAACGGTTTCCCGTCGCAGAGGTCCGCGGCGACACGCACAACAACGCCCTGTGGGCACCGGAACTGAAAAAGTACGTCGCATTCACCCGCGAATACCCACCCCCGGGAATTCGAACCGTTCTGCGAATGGAGAGCCGGGACTTCATCAAGTGGTCCAAGCCCGTCGAAGTGCTCCGTGGACCGATCGAGGCACAAACCTATTCCATGCCCGTGTTCCGCTACGCGGATATCTATCTGGGCCTGGTCGCGATCTATCACACCGCCGGCGACCTGCATGGCCGGGTGACAACCGAACTGGCCTGGAGCCCGGACACGAAGACCTGGCGGCGGATCGACAGGGGCCAACCACTCATCCCGTTGTCGAACACCATCGGCGATATCAACTGGGGCTGTATCTACGCCGCATCGAGACCGGTGGTGCTGAAAGACGAGATCCGGATCTATTACTCCGGGCAGAAGAAAGCACACGACTGGAATGACGGCTGGCTGTGCCTGGCCACCCTGCGGACCGACGGCTGGGCCGGCTACGTGCCACGGAATGACGGCCGGCCGGCCGTGCTCGTCACGAAACCGGTCCTCTGCAACGGCAAGACGCTGCGTGTGACGGCCGACATCCCCGAGGGTGGTTCGGTGAAGATTTCGGTCCTGGACGAAACAGGCAAACCGCTAGCCGAAGGCTCGACCCTGACATCCGACGTCACGCAGGGCGTGGCCGCGGAGGTGAGCTTGCATCAAGGCAAGAGAGTTCGCGTTCGCCTGGACTTTCGAAAATCGCAGGTGTATTCGCTGGGGTTCGCGAAGTAGCCGCCCGATCACCGCTCATTGCGATGATGACGGCGAGCAAAACGGCCTCCGCAGCCAATCGATGCAAGCCAAGCACGCCCGGCAGGATTCGAACCTGCGACCTGCGGATTAGAAGTCCGCTGCTCTATCCAACTGAGCTACGGGCGCATGAGAACGGGCGATTGTACACGATGACCCTCGAAGTGTGGCATCGTTTGCCTCGCGTCGGTTCCCCGGCTGCCGGTACGATGCAGGCGGTTGGACTTTCATTCCCCCAGCTTCGAATCCGGGACACCGACACGATGAACCGACTGGCCGTAATCCTGGCATGTGGCATCACCCTGCTGGCCACCGGCAGCTCGACGGCCGGCAACTGGCCGGCCTGGCGTGGAGCCGACGGACGAGGAATCAGCACCGACACCAACCTGCCGGTGACGTTCGGTCCCGCGACCAACGTCACCTGGAAGGCCCCGCTGGCCGGACAGGGCAACTCGACACCGATCATCTGGGACAACCGGGTCTTCGTCACCGGTCCCCGCGACGGCGGGAAGATCCGCAGCCTGATCTGCTTCGACCGCAGGACCGGCCGTGAACTCTGGCACCACGACATTCCGTTTCCCGACAAGGAAACCGCTCACAACGACAACCCGTTCTGCTCGGGTTCGCCGACCACCGACGGCCGCCTGGTCTATGCCAGCTTCGGTTCGGCCGGCATCGTCGCCTGCGACTTCACCGGACGAGTCGCCTGGCACCGAAAACTCGGTCGCCTGGCCCACGTCTTCGGCCCCGCCACCACGCCGGTCCTCTACAAGGACCTGCTGATCACTCACCGCGGACCGGGGGAGCCGACCCACATCGTCGCTCTCGACAAGCGGACCGGCCGCACCCGATGGGACACCGTCGAGGTGGGCAAGAACCACCAGCTGTACGGGTCGTGGTCGACCCCGATCTTCTACCGCGTCGGCGACCGGGACGAGTTCGCGTTGTCGATGCCAGGCGAGTTGAAGGGTTACGACGCGTTGACCGGGAAGCCGCTCTGGAGTTGCCAGGGCCTGGGTCCCAGCAACTACCCCGACACGGCCGTCGGGGACGGCGTGCTGCTGGGCGTCAGCGGGTTCAAGAAGTCGATGATGGCGGTCAAGATGGGTGGACGTGGTGACATCACCGCCACGCACCGGCTGTGGCACGTCGAGCAAACTCCCCAGCGGGTCGGCTCGGGTGTGGTCCACGACGGTCACCTCTACATCGCCAACGACCCGGGACTGGCCGAATGCATCAACGTGGCCACCGGCAAGACCGTCTGGAAGCAACGGCTCGGGGGACGACTCTGGGGCTCGATGCTCAAGGCCGGCGACCGGCTCTACGTGGCCAACACCCAGGGACAGGTCTTCGTGCTGGCCGCCTCGACCACCTTCCGCCAGATCGCCCGCAACGACATGGGTGAACACATCAAGGCCGCACCGGCGGTCTCGGACGGACAGCTGTTCCTGAGAACCTACAAGACGCTGTATTGTCTTGGCGAACGGAAACAGAAGGCCGCGAAATGACCCGCCAGACCAGGACCCCGACACTGTCGCGGCGGAACTTCAACCGGTCACTGGCGGCCCTGGCCGCCGGAGCGATGGCCGGTGGCACGGCCACGGCCGCCGGCAAGCCGCTGGAAAAAGTCCGCTTCGGAAACACCGACCTGCTGGTCACCCGCTACAGCCAGGGCACCGCCTTCCGGCAGCTCCCTCGAAACGACAATCCGCAGACTCGCCGCGTGCTGCACCGCTGCCTGGACGTCGGCATCAACTTCTTTGACTCGGCCGAAGCCTACAGCTGGGGCGAATCGGAGAAGCTGCTGGGGCGTGTCATCAAGGGGCGGCGTGACAAGGTGGTCGTCTGCACCAAGGCGGCACCCAGCGAAGCTCCGGTCAAGGACCCCAGGACCAACAAGTTCAAGCTCGGCCAACCGGTGACCTTCACCCGCCAGGCGTTGACCCGAAAATGCGAGGGCAGCCTCAAACGGCTTGGCACCGACCACCTCGACCTGTTCCTGCTCCACGACGACGACGGCAAGACGCCACCGGCGGAGATCGCCGAGACGATGGACCGGTTGGTCCGGGCCGGCAAGGTCCGCTACTGGGGCCTGTCGAACTTCTCGGCCCGAAACGTCAGCCGTTATGTCGAGTTGCCGCGGCAGAAGACCTCGAGCCGGATCAGCGGCACCGAGGACTACTTCCACATCGCGGCGGGCCTGAGAATGCCGACCGACCTGCTGCAGGTCATCGGCAACGCCGGGCTGGGCATCCTGGCCTTCAGCCCCCAGGACTGCGGGAGGCTCTCACCCGGCCGCAAGGAAAACGCTTCGTACGGTTCGCTGGTCGCCACGCTGGATGAAGTGGCCGCCGAGCTGGAGACGACCCGCCCCCGGGTGCTGATCGCCTGGAGTCTGGCCAACCCGGCGGTGACGTCGGTGCTGGGTGGTGCCGAGAGCGTCGCCCATGTCGACGACAACATCGGCGGCACGCACCTGCAGATCCCCTCCGCACTGATGGCCCGTCTCAACGAAGCCAGCCGGGCCCACACCCGCCGACGGCGGGCTCGAGCCGCCGGGCAGCCCAAGAAGTGACCATGCACCGCCGCAAGTTCCTGCAGGCGGTCGGCGCCTCGGCACCAGCCGCTCTCCCGGGCACTGTCGAGGCCTCGGCATCGGCTGCCACCGACAAACCGGCGACCGAACCCCGCGTGCTACTCTACGACGACGGACGTCACGCCAGTCCGCTGTACCAGTACGCCCCGCCGCTGACCCCCGACGACTTCGTGATCACCGTCGACCAGTTGGCCGACAGCGGTGTCGACATGCTGGTCTACGCCGCCGGCCTCGAAGGCGGCACGCAGATTTACGACAGTCGCGTCGCCCAGACCTGGGGCGACAACGTCAAGCAGTGGACCCACCCGGTCTGGTACCGCGCCGGCCGCCACCTGAAACAGCTGATCGATGACGGCCACGATCCGCTGGAGTTGATCTGCCAGCGGGCTCACCAGCAGAACCTGCTGCTGCTGGCCGGCAACTGGATCTCGCTGCAGGGTGCCGACCGGGCCACCGAGGCGGGCCGCGGACGGCAGTCGGATTTCGTCTTCGACCACCCCCGATTCGAAGTCGGACCCGAAAAGGACCCGCGGGCACGTTACGCTCACCCCCGGCGGTTCAGCTTCCTGCACCAGGCGGTCCGCGACGAACGGCTGGCCGTCTTCGAAGAGATGCTCACCCGGTACGCAACCGACGGTGTCGAGATCAACCTGACCGAGTTCGTGCCGCTGTGCCGATTTGACGAGGTCGACCGGCTGAACCCGCTGTTGACCGAGTGGTTGAGGCGGCTGAGAAAAACAGCCGATCGGGCCGCAGGGGACCAGGGCCGGGCCAAGCGGATCTACGTGCGGCTGCCGACCGACATCCCGACCCAGCAGGAACTGGGCTGCGACGCCGCCACCTGGATCGGTGACGGGCTGGTCGACGGCCTGGTCTGTATGAACGGCATGGGAGAGGCCGGGATGACCCAGTGCTGGTCGATGGAACCGCTGAAACATCTGGTCGGCGATTCGGCCTGCCGGCTGGTCGCCGGGTTCAGCAACCTGCTGCAGAGCGAGTTCCACCGTTCGCCCACCCAGGCGATGACCTGGGCCGCCGCCGCCAATGCCTGGGACGACGGCGCCGACGGATTCGCCGTCGTCGACTACCACTGGACACCCAACGGATGGCCGTTGACCGCCGAGGACTACCAGACGCTGCGGGTGCTGGGGCATCCCGAACTGCTGCGGTTCCGCGACAAGGACTACCGCACCCCGCGGCTCGGACGAAACCAGCACGAGCCGGTCGCATGGCCCCGCTCGATGGTCGATTCGCTGCCGAAACCGTTGGACGAGAAACGATCGGTCGAGGTGACACTGAAGATCGCCGACGACCTGCGGGCCGCCGGCAGGCAGCAGAAGGTCGAGGGAGTCCGGCTGCGGGTTCGGATCACCAACATCGAGGCGTCGCTCAACGACGTGAGAGTCGAACTCAACGGCAAGCGACTGCCCGAATCGATCCTGTCGCTGGATGACCTGATCTACCGGCAACATCCGCTGGGAGCCTACGGCCCCTACGGATTCATCTACGAGTTTCGCCTGCCCGAGCCGCTGTGGCCCCGCCGGGGAGAAAACCGCGTCCGCGTGAAACTGGCCGAAAAGGACCAGGGCATCGACACCAACTTCCACGTCTCGGACATCGACCTGGTGATCGACTACAACCCGCAGCGGCACCTGCGGGAGAACCCGGTGGAGTACTAGGGCCGGAGAACGCGGGGGTCAGAACTCGTAATCGGCCTTCAGCTTCGATTCGTCCCGCCACCTTGGCGAGGCCTTCTCGATCTGCTGCGTGTGGCGGGCCAGCCCCGAGCAGTTGGTCGCCAGCACCTCGAACATCCGGTTCGCCACGATCCGGTGCCCCAGGTCGCTCTGGTGGATCCCGTCAAAGTGCACGATCCAATCGGCGTGGCCGCTGGCACCCAGCAGGTCGACGAACAGGCAGTCCTGTTTTCGGGCCACCTCGGCGATGCCCCGCCCGTAGCGGTGGAAGATCTCGAGGTTCGCCTTGGTCCAGGGCTGACCGCCGGCCCCGAAGTCGGTCATGTAGTAGGGCGAGGGGAGCACGATCAGCGGCTGGACCGTCTTGCGGACGGTGGTGATCACCCGAGTCATCTCGGCCTGGAACAACTCCAGCGGCGTCCCGCCCCGGGCGTCGTTGAGCCCGTAGGAGATGATCAGCAGGTCGGGCCGGTGATCCAGAACGTGCTTCTGCAGCCGCTCGGTGGCGGCCGGCTTGCCGCTGTGCCTGTAGCAGGGGCTGCGGGTCGAGATGACATTGGAACCGATGCCGTTGTTGACGACCTGCATCGGCTTGGACTGGAAGTCGTTGATCAGCCGTCCGAGCACCGAGACCCAGCACCGCGAGGCGTTGGTGCTCCAGCCCCCCGCGGTGGTGCTTTCACCCAGCGCCACCATGCGACGAAATCCGGTCGCGCGCCAGTCGCGTTTTCCGGACGGCTTCGGCTTCGATTCGGCGAGGACCAGCGTGGAAGTGGTGGCGGCCAGCGAGACGGCGAGCAGCCGGCGGCGGGTGAGCGGAGGCATGGATCGTCCCCGGTTGATGGAAAAAAAACGGGCCGGCATCCCCGGATGGGACACCGGCCCGTGATGTTATCACGAAACCGTCGCACGGCCGCTCAAGCCGAGATCAGACGATTTCCTTGATCGGTTCCATGTGCGAGAGGTACTGCGGACGGCCGGCGGGATCCTTGACCGTCGCCGTGCGGACGTCGATGCCCAGGTTCTTGTAGACCGTCGCGAAGATCTCCTGCACGTGCACCGGGCGGGTCTGGGCCCGTTCGCCCAGCCGATTGGTGCTGCCGATGGCCTGCCCGCCCTGGATGCCGCCGCCGGCAATGTAGGCACAGCTGACCTGCGGCCAGTGGTCGCGGCCGGCACCCTTGTTGATCCGGGGTGTCCGTCCGAACTCGCCCCAGACCAGCACGGTGACGTCGTCGATCATGCCCCGTTCTTCGAGGTCGCTGAGCAACGCGCCGACGGCCTGGTCAATCCGGACGCCGTGGTGCCGCACCAGCCCCTCGTTGTTGCCGTGGCTGTCCCAGCGGCCAAACGTCAGGGTCACGCAGCGGACACCCACCTCGACCAACCGCCGAGCCCGCAGGACCAGGGTGTTGTCGGTGGCCGCACCGTCGTACTTGTAGGTGTAGGGCTTGCCGTCGCCGTACTTCTCGCGGATCTCGGGAGCTTCCTTCCCGATGTCCAACGCGTCGACCAGCCTGCTGGAGGTCAGCACGTCGAAGGCCTGCTGCTCGTACGAATCGATCGCGGTCAACTGGCCGCTGGCATCGACGTCGCGACGCAACCGGTCGATGCTCTTGAGCAACGACTTCCGATCACTCAGCCGGTCGGTGGTCACACCATTGAGTTTCATGTTGGCCAGGCCGGCACCGTCGGGAACAAACGGTGCGAAGGTCGCGCCCAAGAAACCGGGCGTGCCGGGGTTCCGCCACACACCGTCGGTCTTCATGCCGACGTAGGGAGGAACACTGCGGTCGGCCGGACCCTGCAGCTTGTGCAACACGCTGCCCATTGCCGGGTGTCCGCCGATCGAACGCATCTCGGCGTGACGGAATCCGGTCATGCACTGGAACGAGTCGTGACGACCCTCACAGCCGACCACCGCCCGCAACACCGCCGCCTTGTCCATCGACTGGGCGATCTTCGGAAAACACTCGCCGATCTGGATGCCCGGAACACTGGTCGCGATCGGCTTGAACGGACCGCGGATGTTCTTGGGGGCCTCGGTCTTGATCTCCCACATGTCCTGGTGAGGAGGACCACCGCCCAGGAAGATGTTGATCACAGACTTGTGATTCATCTTCGTCTTGCCGGCCGCGTCAGCACGCAGCAGATCGGCCTGGTTCAGGCCGAAGGCTCCGACGCCCAAGGCACCGATCTTAAGCATGCCACGGCGGGAGATCCCGTCGCAGTATCCGGAACGAGCGTTATTCTTTTGAGACCCGAAGATCGTCAACATGGACCGACTCCACTGTCTTTATGGTTCAGAACAGTACCTTTTTATGCGATCGGCATTCCCCAAGTCAACTTGAAGCTGAATTCTCCAGTTGACCCTTCAATCGCCGTAATGCTCTCAGATGCCGCATTCCGGCCGCAGCAGGCGACAATCCCAGTGCCTCGGCGGCTTCGCTGTTGGTGAGTTGTTCGAAGTGTCTCATCATCAGAATCTCGCGGTCATCCTCGACCAGGTCCTCGATCGCCTCGCGAAACCGCAATTGAAGTTCCCGGCGAATCGAAGCGGCCGCCGGTGTCAATTCGGCGTCGGCCAACCGTGCCACCAGGTCCAGGGAGCTCTGGTCCGAGTGGGCTCGAGCCGCCAGGGGCCTCTCGCGATCGACGCTCCGTCGCTGCGCCTTCCGGTGACGGCGGTGCATGTCGATCAGTCGGTCACGTGCGAGTTGTCGCAGCCAGAGGTGAAAGGGGAGCGTGGGTTGGTCGAGGTAATTGGCAAGTCGGTTCGAGGCTTCCAGCAACACATCCTGGACCACGTCGCTGGCATCGACGCGGCGACCGATCGCCCGGTCCATGCGATGATGGACCAGCTTTCGCAGCGCGTCACGATGGCGGTCCATCAGGCCCTCGACCGCATCCCGGTCGCCGTCCCTGGCCGCGGCGAGCAGTTCCCGGGTGCGTTCCGAGTCGGGCCAGAGACGTTGGGAGTTGGTTGGCATGGAGAATGGGGGCCTGGTTGTTACTCCGACTCCGGCCGCACGCATCCCTGTCCGGCGACTTCCGGTGGCAGGCCCGTCTCGACATCGGGAGCGACGTCCTCGAGCCGGTAATCATCGATCGCCAACCCCTCAACGGCCACCTCCTGCAGCCTCTGCCAGCCCCGCGTCACCAGGTCCTCCCGCCGGACTACGTCCTCGGCATCGAGTTGCCGCTTGTCGAACGGCCCCTCGACGGCCATCGCCTCGAACCGCTCGTCGACGATGAACTGCGCCTGCACCGGGTTGCACCGCACGTGCCGCTCGGACTCGATGGTCAACGCCGACGCCGGCAGTTCACCGATCACAAACGACAGGTACAGGTCGCTCTCGTTGATCTCGTCAACCGGCGATCCGCAGACTTCACAGAGATAACCTTCATCGCAGCGGGCCATCAGGACATTGTAGCGGCAAAGTCAGAACATTGAGCCGGCAGAGGGGACACAACTGGCGGGTAGTCATCGCTCGGGGCGTGTGCCACACTGGAAGAGCCCGTTCTTTCCCGCTCTCCGCGTCTCACCGGCTGGTCACGCGATGTCGCTCGCTCGCTTCAGCGTCAACAACCGCGTGCTGGTCAACATGCTGATGCTGGTGATCCTGTTGGCCGGCGGGATCTTCGCCTTCACGCTGGTCCGTGAGTTCTTTCCCGAATCGCGGCCGGACAAGGTGGTGATCACGGCCATCTACCCGGGCCAGCAACCCGAGGAGGTGGAGAAGTCCGTCACGATCAAGATCGAGGAGGCGGTGCACGACATCGAGGGGATCGAGAAGGTCAACTCGACGGCCTCGGAAGGAATCAGCCAGACGACGCTGACGCTCTACAGCGACGTCGAGGACATCAACGTCGTGGTCCAGGAGATCAAGAGCGAGGTCGACGCATTGGCCGACCTGCCCGAAGACGTCGAGCGGGTGACCATCAACAAGCTCGAACCCCGGCTCCCGGTCATCAGCGTCGCGCTCTACGGCAAGGGGACCGAAGCCGAGCTGAAGCGAGCGGTCAAAAAACTGCGGGACGACCTGCTGCTGTTGCCCGGCATCAGCGACGTGCAGTTGTCCGGGATCCGCAGCGACGAGATCAGCATCGAGCTGGAACCCCTGAAGCTGCTCGAATACGACATCACCTTCGACGAGGTGGCCACGGCCGTCCGCGGCGTCAACATCAACGTCTCCAGCGGGCAGCTCAAGGGCAACCGCCTGACGGTCTCGGTCCGCATGCTCGGCGAAGAACGTCGCGGCGTGGATCTCGAGAACATCATCATCCGCAGCGACCCCGACGGGCGAAAGGTCCAGCTGAAGGACCTGGCCACGGTCCACGACGGGTTCGTCGAGAGTGATCTCGAGAGCTACTTCAACGGCAAACCGGCGGCCCACTGCATCGTCTACAAGACCGCCAGCCAGGACGCGATCCAGATCTCACGGCTGGTCAAGGCCTACGTCAAGGGGAAGCTCGGCGAGACATTCGACCCGTTCGGGTTCCAGCAGATCTCCACGGCACCCTGGTACCGGAAACCGGTCTCGACGGTCGGCAGTGGCCTGACCTGGTTGATGACGATCATCAGCGGCCGGGGGGACCCGAGGACGATCTACGAACAGAGCGCCGCTCAGCCGTTCGAACACCAGTTCCAGGTCGCCCTGCACACCGACCTGGCGCGGTTCATCGAGGGTCGGCTGGACCTGATGACCCGCAACGGCCGAGCCGGGCTGGTGCTGGTGCTGATCAGCCTGATGCTGTTCCTCAACTGGCGGGTGGCGATCTGGGTCGCCGCGGGGCTGGTGGTGTCGTTCCTGGGCACTTTCATCGTGCTGTGGGCAATGGGCGAGACGATCAACCTGCTGAGCATGTTCGGGTTGATCATCGTGCTGGGGATCATCGTCGACGACGCGATCATCGTCGGCGAGAACATCTACCGACACGTCGAGGAGGGGATGCCGCCGGAGGAGGCGGCGGTGCGGGGTACCGACGAGGTGGCCTGGCCCGTCTGCGTGACGATCATGACGACCATCGCCGCGTTCGCTCCGCTGCTGTTCATCCAGGGCCAGATCGGGGACTTCATGCGGGTCCTGCCGATCGTCGTGGTGGCAGCGTTGACCGTCTCGCTGATGGAGGCCCTGGTGATCCTGCCGGCGCACCTCGCCCACATCAAGACCACACCCCGGTCCACCGTCGTGACAGGCTGGCGACGGGTGATGAGATCACTCGCCGTGGCACCCGACCAGTTGATGCGGGGCCGGTTGCAGGACTACTACGAGCGGCTGCTGCGTGTCGCCCTGAAGTGGCGGTACGTCACGCTGGCACTGGCGTTCTCGACGGTGGTGGCCAGTTTCGGACTGATCCAAGGGGGGATCGTCGACCTGGTGTTCATCCAGAAGATGGACAGCGAGACGCTGATGTGCGGGGTCGAGATGCCGGTGGGAACCGTCGTCAGCCAGACCCGCGAGCAGGTCAAGCGGATCAACAAATTCGCGCTGACGCTGCCGGAGGTGAAGAACGTCCAGATGTTCGTCGCCATGCAGATGGACATCAAGGGGGGCAGCGGAGTCGAAATGCAGTCGCATCTCGGGCAGCTGGTCCTCGAACTGAAGGCCGCCGACCTACGAGAACGCGATGACCAGCGGTCCAGCGATGAGCTGCTGGTCGAACTTCGCGAGTTCGCTCGAACCCTGCAGGGAGTCAACTCGGTCAACTGGGACGCGATGAACGGAGGTCCCGGCGGGCGGGACATCCACATCAAGGTCTCCGGACCGAACTTCGAGGAACTGGTCCAGGTCGGCGAGGATCTGCAACGGACACTCGATTCCTACACCGGTGTCTTCGACCTCGACGACGACCATGACGAGGGCAAGCGGGAGATGACGCTGCGGCTGAAGGAGTCCGCGCGGCCCACTGGGATCGACGAAATCCGCCTGGGCAACCACGTCCGCAGCGCTCTTTACGGCCGCGAATCTCACCGGATCAGTCGCAACCGGGAGGACATCCGGGTGATGGTGCGGTATCCCGAGATCTTCCGCGAGAACCTGTTTCACCTGGAGTCGATGTGGATCCCCACCGCGATGATCTCGGGGCGACGTGGCTGGGTGCCGTTGCACGAGGTGGCCCGGTTGGAGCCCGGTGAAGGGTTCACGGCGGTGCACCGCAGCCAGAGACAGCGGGCGGTGTCGGTCTTCGGAGCCGTCAACACCGATGTGGCCGATTCGTCGGTCGTGCTGGAACGGGTCCGCGAGGACTTCGACCAGAACATCGCCCCCAACTACCCCGATGTCCGCATCGAGTTCCTGGGGAACTTCGAGGAACGGACCAAGGCTTTCGGCAGCCTCTGGATTGCCTTTCCCGTGGTCCTGGTGCTGATCTACATGATGCTGGCCGGACTGTTCCGCAGCTACGCCCAGCCGATCGTGGTCATGGCGGCCATCCCCTTCGGGTTGCTGGGGGCGATCGTCGGACACTGGATCACCGGCAACCCGATCACGATCCTCAGCGAAATCGGCTTCGTCGCCCTGGCCGGAATCCTGGTCAACGACAGCCTGATCCTGGTCGACTTCATCAACCGGCGGATCCGCGACGGCGAGGACCCCTTCGAAGCCAGCGTCTCGGGAGCCCGCTCGCGGCTCCGGGCCATCCTGCTGACCACCCTGACGACCGCCTCGGGGCTGACGCCCCTGATGTTCGAAACCAGCTTCCAGGCCAAGTTCCTCACCCCGATGGCCGTGACGCTGACCTTCGGATTGATCTTCGCCACGGCACTGACGCTGGTAATCGTGCCGTCGCTGAACCTGGTCTTCCTGGACGTCAAGAAACTGGCCGGCTTCGATGACCAGCCGGGCCCCGGTGCCGCCGGGACCTAGTACGTCCAGTTGATCGAGAAGCTGTAGTTCTCGGTCCAGAAGCTCGTACGCTTCGTGTTGACGGTCGGGAACAGACCCTCCGACGGGTTCCCCGCCCAGTAGATGCTCCCGAAGGGCCGGGCCACGTGGCCGACGAACAGGAACGTATAACCGAAGCGGAAGTTGGCCTCGCTGAGAATCGACGAACGACGCAGGATCGGGATCCTGGCAAACAGAGGCGCCTCGGCAAAGAACGACTGTTCGATGATCTCCGAGACGTGCGAGTGCCGGTCGCGGTCGCTGAACCGGTTCGGCTGGGGATCTCCCGGCGTGGCCATGTTGAAGTTGTTCTGGCGGGTCACCATTCCGATGTTGTTGCCGTTGAGACGCAACCGCTCGGTGTTGGCCGCCACGGCCAGCTTGGTCTGGCCCCAGAGCTTGAACTTGTCGCCACCGATGTCGTACCTCAGCCCGACCTCCGGTCCGATCAGGTCGCTGCGTGACATGTTGTTCAACGTCGAGGTCAGCGGGTACATCGAGGGATCGTTGTAGATGACGAAGCGGAATTCTTCGCCGCCGCCACCGCCGCCGCCGCCGCCGCCGCCACTCTCCTCGACCAGCGCCGCGTTGTCGGTGATCCCGTCCCCGTCGTCGTCAATCAGGTTCGGCGGAGAGTGCAGCTTGACGTCGCCGTTGAATCCCTCGTCGAGATCCTCGAGGTTGTCATAAGTCAGGCCGCTGTCCTGCCCGTAGAACGACATGCTCTCCTGGATCCGCATGTAACGCACTCCGACGGTCGGACGCAGCATGAACTTCTTGGTGCGGTAGCGGGGAGCCATGATCCATGTGATCGAGGCACCGTAGGTGCGACTCTTGGCCGTCAAGCGGAACTCGAGGTCATACGGTGAGGAGACTCCGATGACGTTGCCGGCACCGTCGCGGCTGCCGTCGTCCAGCCCAATGCCCCGCAGGTTCAGCAGGTTGTTCTGCAGGATGAAGTCCTGGGCCGTCGAGGCGTCGTCATCGCCGCCGCCGCCGCCGCCGCCACCGGTTTGACCGAACTGGCTGCCGGCACCGCCGATGTTGTTGAGCAGGAAGTTGGGTGGCCTGAGCAACAACAGGAGCGTGTCCTTCTGTTCGCCTCGACCCATTCCCAACGTGTCCCGTGCATCGAACATCGTGGACGTGTTCTGGCCGAATCCCTCGAACACCAGTCCGCTGTCGTCCGGATCGAAGTACCCCATCTGGAGCCTCAGCCCGGTCCCGGACGGACTGTTGAGCGTGTTCTGGAGTTGTACCGGGTCGTAGTAGTTGAACCCGGGAACGCCAGCCGCCGGAACGCCCCGGAACTGGTCGACCACGCTCTGATCTTGGCCACCACCCCCACCGGTGTCACCCAGGTCGTACGGATCCTCCTCCAGAATCGGCAGGATCATGTCCTTGTAGGTCATGGCACCACCGTTGCCGAGATACCCGGTCGGCTTCCGAGTCCTCGACACCAGGAAATCGATGCTGAAAATCGAACGGCGGCCGCGGTTCGACGAGATCCGATTCCACATCCCATCCCGGTAGTAGTGCTTGTCGTACTCGAAGTCGTACGTCGAGTTGGCAGGGTAGGGCCTCATCGCCGCCGGCGGCATCCCCGGAGTGGATGCGACTCCCGGGGGAGGCCCCTGGGCCATCACCTCGCGGCCCGGCACGGCCAGGGCCAACAAGCAGATTGCCAGCGTCAGTCGCTGTGACATCCGCATCAGATCATCCTTGACATACAACCGAACCGGGCAATTCGCCCGTACAACATCCGCACAAGGGTGTGGACCTACCGGTTTTATCGGTCAGGAAATCTGGCAACCTGTAGCGATTATCGGGGACATACCGGATTTGTCGAATGTCCCGATGATCCGGGTTGCGAGGACGCCCATGTGACGCAACCCATTTTATATAAACGAGTTGAGACTCCTGGAGCACCAGAACCATCCGGATTAAGGACCGTTTTACGGCTCACAACACCGGGCCGATTGCCCACGGGCAGAACTCCTCTTCCCCGATCCCCTGGGCCTCGCTCTTGGTCGGCTTTCCGCTGGCCACCTCGACAATCTCGTCAAAAATCTCCTCACCGACCTCTTCCACCGAAGCCCCTTCGAGAATGCGGCCGGCGTTGATGTCCATGTCGTCGCTCATCCGGTCGAACATCGGGCTGTTCGAGGAGATCTTGATGCAGGGAACCGGCTTGCAGCCGAAACAACTGCCTCGACCGGTCGTAAACACCAGCACGTTGGCACCGCCGGCAACCATGCCGGTGATCGAAGCGGGGTCGAAACCGGGGGTGTCCATCACGACAAGCCCCTTGGCCGTCACCGGCTCGGCGTACCGGTAGACCTCCTGCAGAGCCGTGCTACCGCCCTTGGCAATCGCCCCGAGAGATTTCTCGTAGATCGTCGTCAGGCCACCCGTCTTGTTCCCCACTGACGGGTTGTTGTTGATCTCGGCACCGAATTTCCCCGCGTAGTCCTTCCACCAGTCGATCAGCGCCACCAGTTTCCTGCCCACCTCGGGACTCGACGCCCGTCGGGTCAGCAGGTGCTCGCCCCCGTAGATTTCGGGGGTCTCGCCCAGGATCGACGTCGCCCCGGCTGCCACCAGCAGGTCACTGGCCACACCGACCGCCGGGTTGGCCGTGACACCACTGTTCCCGTCACTGCCACCGCACTCGGTCCCGAGGATCAGTTCCGAGACCGGGATCTCGGTTCGCTCGACCGCGTTGATCTCCGGCAGCATCTCCTTCAGCACTCCCACCGCTCGATCGACGGTCTTCCGCAGGCCACCCTCGTCCTGGATGTTCATCACCAGCGGGATCGGCTCCGAGGACGCGCCCGGAACCTCCAGTTGCACCAGCCCGTGGTTGTCGACCAGAAATGACCCCTGGCCGGTCTCGCAGCCGAGCCCCAGCACCAGGTAGCCGCCGATGTTGGGATGCCGGGCAAAGCCGGCAAGGGTCCGGGCCAACTGCTGGTGATCGTCGCCACCGAACTTCATCGCGCAACCTCCCTGGTGGACCAGGGGCACGACTCCATCGATGTTCGGAAAGTCCTCCAGCAGTCCCTCGTCAAAGGCCCGGGCAACGTACTTTGAGGCGGTGGCCGAGCAGTTGACGGTGCTGACGATTCCCAGGTAGTTCCGCGTCCCCACGCGTCCGTCGGAACGACGGTAACCCCGAAATGTCCTGCCGGTGACCGGGTCCGGTGATGCGGGAATGTCGGCCGAGAACGCGTAGTCGAGATCCAGGTTTCCGGGTTCGACGTTGTGAACGTGCACCCACTCGCCCGGCTGGATCGGCTCGATCGCGAACCCGATCACCTGGCCGTACTTGCGAATCGGCTCGCCGGAGCAGATCGACCTGGAGGCGACCTTGTGACCCAGTTCGATCCTCTCGGATGCGGTGAAGCCCTCCGGGCCATCCGGAATGCTCGCCCCGGCCGAGACCTCGGTCCGCGCCACCAGGATGTTGTCGTCGGCATGCAGCCGCAGGCATGGGCTGTAGGAAGGCTCGGTGCTCATCAACACGCTCTCCGGATAGGAAGCCATCCGTTCTATCGGAATCGCCGAGGGCCATCAATCTAGGTACGAACCAGTCTGCCACGCGGACCCGGTCTTCTCACCCCGTCACCAAGCTGATAGCCTCTCGCCGCTTCAGACCACCCGGCCTGATCGGAATCCACCATGATCGGTGTTCAGCTGCCGCCCCGCGAGTACTTCAATCTCTGCAGCCAGACCTTCGAATCTCTCGATCTCGAGTCGATCGAGAGCATGGGCCGGCACATTCACTCGGCCTGGCTCGACGGTCGCTTCGTCTTCATCTGCGGCAACGGAGGCAGCGGCGCCAACGCGTCTCACTTCTGCGAGGACCTCGGCAAGAGTTCGCTGGATCCCAGCGATTTCAACAACGACGCCATGCCCCGCCTGAAGGTGCTCTCGTTGACCGACAACACGCCCTACATCCTGGCCTGGGGCAACGACGAGGGATTCGAGCGGATATTCGTCGAGCAGTTGAAGAACTTCGCCTCTCCCGGCGACGTCCTGATCACCATCAGCGGCAGCGGCAACAGCCCGAACATCCTGCGGGCCGTCGAATGGGCCAACGACCACGACATGATCACGTGGGGCGTCACCGGGTTCGACGGCGGCCAGTTGCAGGCGATGGCCGGACACAACCTGCACGTCCCGTCAACCGACATGGGGCTGGTCGAGTCGGTCCACCTGGTCGCCTTCCACTGGGTGCTCGACGACGTCTACGCCCGGATCAACCAGGTCGGTCGCTACGAGTCTCCGGGAGTCCGACGGGCCGCCTAGGTCCAACGCGACTCAGCGGGGCAACGGCACCGCCGGTGGGTCAGCCGAACCGAGCCGATTGGCCGGAGCCGCGAACTGGCGGCCGGATTTCAGGTCCTCGAGCAGCCCGAGGATGACCTGGGCAGGAATCGCGTGTGATTCGGTCCGCCCCTCGCGGGCGATGTTGATCCCCACGGCACGGCCCTCCAGGTCGACCAGCGGCCCCCCGCACTCCTCGGGCTTGAGCACCGTGTCGTGGGCGAACGCGTTCGGGAATCCGCCTCGCCGAAAACTCAACTCTCCACCCAGCTTGTTCATGAAGATGCTGCGAATCTGCAGGTGCTGAGCGGGGGACCCCAACCGGGCATTGGCATCGAACTCGACCTGTCCCCGACGAACTCTCAACGGCAGGAGCTCGCCTGGACGGAATTTCCGGATCTGTTTCCTCAGTTCCTCTCCACGGGGAATCGTGGTGCCGGCCACGCGGGTGATGACATCACCGGCCTTCAGGCCGACACGACTGGCGCCGCTGTCGGGCATCACCCGCGAGATCCGGACCCCGCCGGCGAAGTCCTCGAACCCGATCCCCAGGAAACCGAACAGGTGGGGAATCCGGCGACGGCGGATGCTGACGATCCCAACGGCCAGCGGCAGGTCACCGGTTCCACACGTGGCCAGCAACGACCCGACCGAAGGGTCCTTGTCGGTCCGCCACATCACGACCGGCAGGCCGGTGGCTTCGAGCTTGAGCATCGCGAGGTCGTGTTCGGGGTGCAGCCCGACCTGTTTGGCGACAATCGTCTTGCCGTCCTTCAGTCGGCAGGTGATCGCACCACCGTTGATCCCGTTGACCTGGCTGGCCTTGGTCAGCACCCAGCCGTCGGCCGCAACGATCGCCCCCAACGCCTTCTGCCGCCCGTTGACCAGAACAGCCACCGTCGCCCGACTCGGCCCATCGACGATCGGGCGAAACGCATTGCGGATCGCCGAACCGCTCTTGTAGAGATCTCGAGGCAACGGCCGGGGCGGGGCGGCCTCGACGACGGCCCCGACCACCAACACCGCCAACAGCGGTGTCGGGCGGAACGAACGAATCAAGGAGATGACGCTCACGGGCCTCGGCCTCCTGCCAGGGTCACGGTGATCTCAACCGGCTTGCCACTCCGCTGAATCGACAGCTTCAGCTTGTCACCGGGTTTCTTGTTCTGGACGTGGTTGAACAGTGAATCGAATCCCTGGAACGGCTTGCCGTCGATCCTCACGATCAGGTCTCCCCGCTTCACGCCCGCCTTGGCCGCCGGCATGTTGGGGGTCACCCCGGTGACCATGCAGCCCTTGTCGTGATCGGTTCCGTTGATGCCCAGCACCGGCTTGCGGTCGCGGCTGGGACGGCCGAAGGCCTTTCCGTCCAGGAACCTCACCCAGCTCTCGGTGTAGGCACGGACCGGCACGTGGAAATTCCAGCTGGTCGGAGCGCCGATGCGGCTGTGGATGCCGATCACGTTCCCGGCGAGGTCAAACAGCGGACCTCCCGAATCGCCGCCCACCAGCGTGCAGTCGGTCTGCACGAATCTGTTCTCGGTCCGGATCACACGGCCCAGCCGGACCACCGGCGGCCGTCTCGGGTCGAAGCCACCGGGGTGCCCCAACGCCAGGCACCAGTCACCGGTGCGAACGTCCCGGGGGCGAGCCAGCGGTCGGAAGGGAAACGGACCCTTGCCGTCGATCTTCAACACCGACGCGTCCAGCGTACGATTCATTCCCAGCGTCCGACCTCTCAGTCTCCGGCCATCGGCCATGAACACGTCGACGCGGCGGTTGGGGGCTCCGGTCACATGAGCCGCCGACAGCACGTAACCGTCGGTGCTGACGATCACACCACTGCCTGCGCCGTTGCCGATCCTCAAGCCGACCGTCGCCGAGGAAAGACCCTTGACCAGTTCCCCGACGCGCTTCTGGATCGCCAGCAGGTCGGCCACATCCCGCGGAACGGTTCGCGTCAACGAGTCGGGCTGCTTCGGACGGGCCACGACCGGGGCCCTCACGACAGGCAGGTCCCTGGGCAGAGGCGGGGGGGGGGGGGACGGCGGGTCGGCCGCGGTCAACACGGCGGACCCGGAGAACAACACCGCCGCAATCAACAGAGTCCAAAGCCGTCCTCGCCACATTCGGAACTTCCCTCGTGGTCGTTGCCGGTAAACCCTCCAACCCCAAATTACGCGACAGTTGCGACCTTCCGCAAGTTGAGCTCCCTTCTCGGTCCCCCGACTCTCCGATATGCTAACGGCCTCGCAAGCCCCCCAGACGCCTCCACGACACTCCGTTCCGATGAAAGTCCACGAAACTCCACTGCCCGGTGTGCTGGTGATCGAACCTCGCGTCTTCGAAGACGAGCGAGGTTTCTTTCTTGAAACCTACCAGCAGCGGCGTTTTGCCGAGATGGGCATCGACGAGACCTTCGTACAGGACAACTGGTCCCGGTCGACCCGGGGCGGTCTGCGTGGTCTCCATTACCAGCTCGAACACCCCCAGGCCAAGCTCGTGCAGGTTGTCGCCGGCAGCGTCTTCGACGTCGCCGTCGATCTGCGGCGGCACTCGCCAGCCTTCGGACAGTGGTTCGGCATCACGCTCTCGGCCGACAGCCACGGCCAACTGCTGATCCCCATCGGGTGTGCTCATGGGTTCCTGGTCACCAGCGACACGGCCGATTTCCAGTACAAGTGCAGCGACATCTACCACCCAGAATCGGAACGGACGTTGCTGTGGAACGATCCGGCGATCGGCATCGACTGGCCCCTGGGGGATGATCCGATTCTCTCGGAGAAGGACCGCCACGGCGTGCTGCTGGCCGAGGCGGACTGCTATGACATGACGCCCGACAACCCAGCTGGAGCCGGTGGCGATGCCTGAACCGCCCGGCCATCGACGGCCTCGACTGGCACTGCTGATGGGAGACGTGGCCGGCGTGGGGCCCGAGGTCGTGGCCCGGGTCCTGGAGACCTGCTGGCAGGCGGCCGACCCACTGGTCGTGGGCCACCCCGGCGTGCTGGCCCGCGCCCTGGACCTGGTGGGCCTGGACCGGAGTGTCCGCGCGGTCGACTCGCCGATGAGCATCGGTGGGGATCCCGACCCCTCGGGCATCGACTGCTGGAACCCGACGACCGCCGACGTCGGCAACATCCCCGCGGCGACCGTCGACTCCCGCTGCGGCCGGGCCGTCGCCGACTGGCTGCGGTCGACCGCCGAGGCCGCTCTCGAAGGTCACGTCGACGCGATGGTCACCGCACCGCTGAACAAGACAGCCCTGGCCGCTGCCGGGATCGACGTCCCCGGCCACACCGAACTGCTCGCCCGTGCCTGCCACAGCGACTCGGTCGCCATGATGCTCTATCTCTCGCCCCCCAACTCGCCCCCCCACGGCCTTGGCGTCGCCCACGTCACGCTGCACACCTCGATCGCCAGCGTCCCCGGACTGCTCTCGGTCGAATCGATCTCGGAACGGATCGGCCTGATCGACGGGTTCCTCCGGCAGGTCGGCTGCCCCGCTCCGCGAATCGGCGTCTGTGCCCTGAATCCCCACGCCGGCGAAAACGGCCTGTTCGGTGACGAGGAGCAGACCCTGATCACTCCGGCCGTCACCTCTGCGGTCGCCGCCGAAATCGACGCACGGGGTCCTTTTCCCGCCGACACGTTACTGCGTCGGGCCGTCGGTGGCGAATTCGACGGGGTCGTGGCGATGTATCACGACCAGGGGCACATCGCGTTGAAACTGATCGGCTTCGACACCGCCGTCAACGTGACACTGGGGTTGCCGATCATCCGCACCAGTCCCAGCCATGGCACCGCCTTCGACATCGCCTGGCAGGGCATTGCCGATCCCGACGGAATGCTGGCCGCCGTCGATACGGCGATCCGGTTGTTGCAGAACCGCTCGGACCGACAACCCACCGGGCAACAGCTGCAGGAACAGGAAGACTGATGCCCGGGGCCCACGAGACACTCTTGTACCTGATCCGTCACGGAGCCACTCCCGCCAATGAACAACGTCCCTACGTGCTGCAGGGACACGGGATCGACACCTCACTGAGCGACACCGGGCAGCGACAGGCCGAGGCGGTGGCCGAATTCCTCTCCGACAGGCCGCTCGATGTCGTCATCTCGAGTCCCATGAAACGGGCCCGGGAAACCGCCCGGGCCATCGCCGCTCCGCACGGAATCACTCCCGGGGTACTCGAGACCATTTCGGAGTGCGACGTCGGACGGTGGGAGGGACGCGACTGGGGTTCGATCATGGAAGACGACGCCGAAGCCTACCACCTGTTCATGGACGACCCGGCAGCCCACGGTTACCCGGAAGGCGAAAGCTATGCCGACGTGCTCGACCGCGTCGGTGGACCTCTCGACGACGTGCTGGCCACCCACCGTGGTCAGGCCGTCGCCGTGGTCGCACACAACATCGTCAACCGGGTCTATGTCGCCCGACTGATGGGCTGGCCGCTGTCGCGGGCCCGTGAGATCCGCCAGGACAACACCGGCATCAACGTCATCCGCGGACGCGACGACGAGATCACGCTGATGTCCTTCAACGTCCGCTTCCACCTCGACGACACCGGACTCTGACCAACGGCACCCGGTTCATGGCGCTCCGCGGCATCATCTTCGACATGGACGGCACGCTGGTCGATTCGGGCCTCGACTTCGACGCCATCCGACGTGACATCGGGCTCCCCGAACGTCAGCCGATCCTCGAAGGCGTCGAGGCGATCCCCGAGGGCCCCGAGCACGATCGAGCACTCGAGATCCTCCACCGCCACGAACACGAGGGCGCCGTCCGGGCGACGCCGTACCCGGGAGTCGCAGAGTTGCTCGAACGACTCGACCAACTCGCACTCCACACCGGCGTGCTCACCCGGAATTCCCGTGCATCGGTCACAACCACCTTCGGTCTGCTCGGCTGGACCTTTGACACCGTGCTGACCCGCGAGGACGCACCGGCCAAGCCCGATCCCTCCGGGGTGCTGGCCATCTGCCGTGACTGGAACCTGGCTCCCGCCGATGTGCTGTTCGTGGGCGACTACCTGTTCGACCTGCAGGCAGGCCACAACGCCGGCACCCGCGCCGTGCTGTTCGTCCCGGACCTGGCAACCCGAGCCGAGCCGCTGCCCGAATGGTCCGGCGAGGCCGACTGGGTGGTGGGCGGGTTCGACGAGTTGCACCAACTGGTCGAGAGGTTGCGCGGGGAGTTCCGGTCGCCGTCGGGATCGTAGAACAGGTCCGCGAGTCCCTCCCCCCCACACCCAACAAACGCAGATTCGTCTACCGCCGGTTCCCCGGCGACTGCTAAGATCCCCGGCTCAACACGACGCCGAGGTCTCGCATGGATGCGACACGACACCAGGTCACCGTGACCGCCGGGTTCACTTCTCTGATCAGCATCCTGCTGCTGGCGACCACGTTCGAGACCGCCCAGGGCCAGTCGTCTCGGCGGGTGATCCCGGGCTCTGCCGCCGCGACAGCCCGGCAACCGGCCACCCGCCAGCCCGCCGAAACGACCACTTCCCCCGACAAGCGGCTGCCGCGGAGCCGCCTGCAGGCCCCCGACCTCCGTGTCCAGAAACTCGAACCCAAGCTCAAGGCCGCTCTGCTGAAATGGGAACAGGCGACCGCCCAGGTCAAGACGCTCAAGGGCGAGATCTTCCGGTACCACCGCGAATTCGTCTTCAACACCGAGAAACGGGCACGGGGGGTGTTCTATTACGAGTCACCCGACAAGGGGCGGTTGGACATCTTCGCCGTGCAGGTCCCCAAGGGGACCAAGTCGTTGGTGCAGCAGCCCGGCCGCCGCGACCGCAAGACCGGCAAGCTGATCCCCGGCCGCAAGGTGCCCCTGGCCGTCTCGGGTGACAACCCCGAAAAGTGGATCTGCGATGGCACGCAGGTGCTGGAGATCAATGACGCCGACCGCACGGTGACCAGCCACAAGATCCCTTCCGACTACCGCGGCAGGAGAATCATGGACGGCCCGCTGCCGTTTCTTTTCGGCATGCCCCCCGACAAAGCCGTTCGCCGCTACCACATGGATCTGCTGGGAGAATCGGGAAGCGAGGTCTGGATCCGGGTCTACCCCCGTTGGAAACAGGACGCGGCCAACTACCGCGAGGCCACCGTGATCCTCGACACCGCCACCTACCTGCCCAAGCACGTCCGGCTGACCGCACCGGACAACACCCAGACCATCTACTCGTTCTTTCGCATGACGGTGAACTCGAAACTCGAAGCGTTCGCCAAGGTCTTCGGCAAGAGTCCCTTCCGGCCCAACCTGAGACGCTACCGCGTCGTCGCCTCGCAATCCGAACCCGTCGTCCCCTCGGTCATCGGCATGCCATGGAAGAAGGCCCAGGGCGTGCTGACGACGGCCGGGTACAAGGTCAAGTTCACCGCCGGTGTGCCCGCCACCAGGAAGGACCAGTTGTACGTGATCTACCGGCAGGCTCCCCGGCAGCAGGCCGCCCTGGCCCCGGGCAGCCAGATCCAGTTGACCTTCTTCGCCAAGCCGACGACCGGCGGAACGAAGAAACGGTAAAGGGCTGCCGATCCCTCTTGCGTCTGCTCACTCCCGCCCCGTCTACTCGGCCAACGACGGGCCGTAGACGGAGCGGGCGATGGATCAGCCGGTCGAACCCCCCGGTGACGACTCGACCCAGACGGTCCTGGGCATCACCCGGGGCGATCGCCTGGTCATCGGAGTCCTGGTCCTCGCCTCGCTGGTGCTGATGGCCGCTCACTGGACCCAGCTCTCGGGCTGGGGCACCCGGCCGATCGAAATCGACCGCATCCCCCGCAGCCCCGTCGACTTTCAACTCGATCTCAACACGGTCAACTGGGTCGAGCTGTCTCAACTGGAGGGCATCGGGCCGACGCTGGCCCGACGGATCGTCTCCGATCGCAAGCACAACGGCCGGTTCGCTCGCGTCGAGGACCTCCAGCGGGTCCACGGAATCGGGCCCAAGACGGTGGCCCGGCTGAAACCGTGGCTGACCGTTTTGCTGCAGCCCTAGTTCAACTCACGGACGTACACGTTCCGCCAGCGGCACTTGGCCCCCTTGGGCCAGCCGGTGCCACCGTGCACCTGCACCGCCACGCGGCCCTCGGCTCCCAGCAGCTTGACGATGCCGGCCTTGTCGTAGCCCTTGCCCGGGAACGTCCGGCCGTTGAACTCGTTGACCTTGCGGCCGTTGATCCAGGTGGTGATCTGCGGCGGCGATCCGACCACCCTCAACCGGGCCGTGTTCCAGTCTCCGACCTGCCAGGCCGAAACCCAGTCGTTGCCACTGATGGTGAACGCCTTGGGCGGTGCGGTCTTGGTCGGCTTGGTCGTCAACGAGACCAGTTCCTTCTTGTCGTTGTACTTGCCGAAGATATCGAAGGTCCGCGTGTTGAACCCGCCGGTCCCCTCGCCGTAGATGTGGCCCACGTTCCCGTTGTCGTGGTAGTCGACCATCATCTGGAAGCACTGGCCGCGGTTGTTGGACCGGACGAACAGCCCGCTGCAGACGCCCCAGTCGGGCTTCATGTCGATCAGCAGTTCGAAGTCACCGTACATCTTGTCGGTCAACAGGATGCCGCCGTTGCCGCTGCCGGGCGGATCCTGCTCGCCGGCAATCACGCCGTTCTCGACCGTCCAGCTCCCGCCGGTGCCGTGACCGATCTTCTCAGGGTTCTTGTGCCAGCCGGCCAGCGTCTTGCCGTTGAAGACCGGCACGAACCCCGCCTCGCGCTTCTCGACCAGCCAGATGTTGCGGAAGTGAAGCGGGTTGCCATGGTTCTGGATGTAGACCGGTCCCAGGTCCACGCCCTCGCGGACCGGGCTGGCCCGGGTGCTGCGGGGCACGTCGACGTTCTTGTGGATCAGCACGCCGTTGTGACGGGCAGTCAGCTTGGCACCGGCCGTCTTCTTTCCGGCCTTGTCGTACCGTGCCGCGGTGAAATCGATGTCGTAGGTCTGCCACTGCAGCGGCGGCAGACACATGTTCAGGTCCGGGTCCTTGATCTCGTAGATCCCGCCGCACTCGTTGTGCTTGCCGGCCAGTCCGAACGAGTCGAGGATCTGCATCTCGTAGCGTCCCTGCATGTAGATACCGCTGTTGCTGCGGCCCTGGCCCCGACGGGACGGGGCGTAGTTCAGCTTGAACTCCATGTGCAGGTGGAAGTCGCCGAAGTTGCGGAAACTGGTCACTCCCTCGCGGAGCAGCCCCTTCTCCAGGCGACCACCCTTGAAGTGCTTGGCGGTCGAACCGTCAAAGAGCACGACTGCACCCTTGGGTGCCTTGGCGGCCATCGTGGAACTGCGGCGAACCACCTTCTTGGCCGTGCCGGCGTTGCCGTCGGCATCCTTGTAGGAAATCTGGCCGTTCTTCCAGACGCCAGACCCCTTCGCTCCATCCTTGCCGCCCTGCAATCCGACGATGTCTCCCTTGCGGATTCCGGTCAACGGGATCTTCTCTTCCCCCGTCCAACCGGCTCCGGGCAATCCCCCGGGGTACACCACGCCGATGAACTTGCCCTGGCCCTGGGCGACGATCTGGATCCCGACCTTCGATTCCTCATCAGCCGAGTCCAACTTGCCGACATATTCTCCCTGCACGGCGTAGTCGGCGTCCTTCTTGGCCTCCGCTTCCGACAACGTCTGGCCCTTGTTCTGGGCCGCAGCGGGCGAAACGCTCAGAATGAGCAACAGCAGGCCAGTTGACAGAATCGGGATGGACAACCCACACCAGTCGAGACGCAAACGGATCATCACAGAACTCCTCGAGGTCGTTCATGGGTGACGGAGCACAGGCCGCAGCCCATTCTGGATCCCATCCAACACGGGTGCAACCAAACACCACGGTTCTAGAACCACATTCACACCTGTGGTAGATTGAAACAGGACGGTCGAGTTCTCGGCCTTCCTGGCCTACTCGAGACACGCCGATGGACTCTGAAAAGAAAAAGATCGCCGCCGATTGCTGGAAAAAGGGCTCGGAGGCGATGAGCAAGGAAAACTGGGACTACGCCATCGAGATGTTCGGCAAGTCGGTGATGCTGGTCCCCGACAACCTCCTGTACCGCCAGACGCTGCGGGGTGTCGAGCGCAAAAAGTACGGCGACAACGGGTCGGGTGCAAAGATGGCCGGGTTCAGGCTGGGAACGGTCAAGACGCGGGTCAAGACGGGCCGCCTCAAGAAGAATTGGGACGCCGTCGACCGGGCAGTCGAAGATGGGCTGAAGATCAACCCCTGGGAAGCCACGTTGCTGTTCGAACTGGGCGTCGCCGCTCGTGAACGAGGGTTCTCGGAAGTGGCCACCGACGCGATGCGGAATGCCGTGGCCAACGACACCAAGAACAAGATGTTTGCCCGTGAACTGGCCAATTTGCTCGAGTCGCGGGGCGACTACATGGAAGCGTCGAAGATCTGGCAGAGACTGGCCAAGCTCGATCCGTCCGACGCCGAGGCCCGCACCAAGGCGATGCAGGTACTGACCGACAACGTGATCGATCGAGGTGGCTACGAAGGCGCCGAGACGACCCGCGATGCGATGGCCGACGACGAGGTCGCCAAGCGGCTGGGAACCGCCACCGGGGGTCCCGCCGACGGACCCGGACAGTCCGAGGAAGCCGACCTGGTCCACAAGGTCCGCCGCGAACCCGAGAATGTCGATCACCGGCTCAATCTGGCCACCTTCTATCGCAAGTCCGGGAAACACGAGGAGGCCGCTTCGACCCTGAAGGAGGCCCTGGACATCTCGGGCGGCAACACGGGAATCCGCGAGAACCTCGAGGACGTCGAACTCGACCTGCTCCGCCAGAACCTCAACCTCGCCCGCGACAAGACCACCCAAGAGGCCGACAACGAAGAAGCCCTCCGCAACGTCAAGGCTCTCAACGGCGAACTGATCATGCGGGAGATCGAGGTCTTCTCGTCACGGGTCGAACGGTACCCCAACGACCTGAAAATGAAGTTCGAGCTCGGTACCCGCTTCGTGAAGATCAAGAAGTACGCCCAGGCCATCCCGCTGTTCCAGGTCTGCGTGAAGGACAACCGGCTCGAAACCGGTGCCCTCGCCTCCCTGGGCAAGTGCTTCATCGCCGAGAAGAAGGGAAAACTGGCGATTCGGCAGTTCGAGAAGGCGATCGACTCGATCAACCAGATCGACGAGCCGGACCTCTACAAGGAGGTCCACTACTACCTCGGCCGGCTGCTCGAGGATGAGGGTGACAAGTCGACCGCCGAACACCACTACACCGAGGTGCTGGCCGTCGACTACGAGTACAAGGACACCCTGTCCCGCATGGAAGGTCTCAGCCTCGGCGAAGACTAACCACCCCAGGCGTCACCGGCAGGCAGGTTGCTGTTGAACAGCGACCCCACCGCGTCGGCCGACAACGCGGCGTCAAGGATCAGCAGTTCGTCGATCGAGCCGACGTACCGCTGGCCGAGACCGATGGAAAGCGAACCGGGATCCCACGTCAGGGTGTGCCGGTACCCGGACATCGTCGCTCTTGGCCGACCGTCGATGTACAGCACCGCCCGCCCGTCCTCGGACCCGCTGTTGGCGTTCTGGAACGTCGCCACCACGTGGTGCCATCCCCGGTCGTTCCAGCCCAGCTCGCCGGCCACCAGCAACCAGCCACCCTCGAACATGCTCCGGGCCGGGCTGTCACCGTAGAAACCAAACCGCAGCCGGCGCGGCGAACCGTACCGCCAGTCGTTGGGCTTGGTCAGGTCAAGATAAAACGACGCGTCGGCCGCATGACGACTGACATGGAACGGGTCGACGGGGAACTCGTCGTGGAGATCCGCATCGGGATCTCCCTGCAACCACATCGCGATGGTCCCGTCGAACCCGGCACCTCCGCCCGGGGGCCTGTACGGGAAATTGTCGCCGGCTCCGTAGAGGAACTCCTCCTCGGCCCACGCGTTGTCGCGGGCGTCGACCACCAGCCGCCCGCCAAACCGGCCCCCTTCCGCGTCGTGCCGCACCAGCTTGTCATTGATTGCCGGCTCGGGATCACCGCGGCTCACATCCGCCGCCAGGCCGGCATCAAACGACGCGTACAGGCACACGTTCTCACGCAACAGCGTCTCGACCGTTTCACCCACCCCGGGCCTCGCTTTGGATTCGCCACCCGTTGCTCACCGGACTACGATGGCATGTTGCCAATTCGCACGACGGTGGTCTGCCACGTCGATCATCCCCCGGCTCGGCCGGCTACGCAATCGAGCACACGACCATGTTCCCGCCTGCTGGTCTTCTCCGGCTTCTTCCCCGCTGCACCGCGACCCTGCTGCTGATCTCGGCGGCCATCGGCCCGGTCGACGCAGCTCCACCGACCTCCCCGCCGAAGCTGGGGCCCAGGAACACCGAGATCCCGTTCGCCTACCTGGCCGGTGGTCAACGGCGCTGGCCTGTGCTGATCGGAACTCTCGCCGACGGCGATCGCCTGCAACTGGAACTCAGGCGCGGCGACAGGGTTGTCGCCAGCGGACCACGGATCGAGCACGACGGACTGACCGTTCAGATCGATCGCCGCGCACAGCTGTCCGTCACTGCCCCATCGAAATCGGCCTCCCGCCTGAATGTCCACCTGGTCCTCTCGCGAGGCAAAGACCGCAGCCAGCAGTCCATCCGGCTGCAGCCGGCCCCCCCGCCACGTCCCATCTCCTACATCTCCGACCTCGTCGATGACCTGATCCGGATATTCTGGGACGGGGAGGCACGCCGCTGGAGACCGGTCACCCGGGACGCGTTTGACCAGTACTTCCGGCGTCTGCAGTGCCAGGGCATCACCCGGCTGATTGTCTGGCCCGGCCCGTTTCCGACACTGGCCGACCCGGCCAACTACCCCGAGACCGATTGGCGACGATTCGAAGCGTGCGCCCGCGAAATTCTCGACAACCAAGACCTGACCCGTTCGTTCCAGCAGCAACCCGGACTGCCGTCCTGGCGATGGCTGCGGTTCCTGATGAAGCTGCGACTCGACCCGTCGATCATGAAGACCTACGGCGCAAGCGCCGTGGCCCATGGCATCGGGCTCTCTGTCAGTTTTCGCCCGTTCGAATCGGGCCTGACCAAGTACTACGTGGTGCCGCGGTTCGATGCCGACGGCCGGTTCCTGGGCGAGTTCCTGCCGCTGGCCTCGCCGGCGACGATGTTTCACCCCGACGAAGTGGGATTCGCCGGATACGCCGAATTGCTGAGACGGATGGGTCGAAACGAGGAGGCCCGCCCGGCGGCAATCGAATTCCAGGGCGTGCCACGGGCTCGCCAGATCGCCGCGCGTTTCGCCGGCGGGCAACGCGACCTGCGGCTGAAGGCATCGCCGTTTGCACCGATTGACGAAACATCACTGGTTCTTGTCCAAGACAACGGCCGACAGCGGCTGGTCGCCTTCGAGAAACTTCGTTCAGCCGCGTGGAAGCGGTTGCCCGAACTCACCGGCTGGCGGCTCGAGGCCACCTCCGACGACTCGCTCCGCCTCTCGGGCCTCGACTGGCCCGACGGTCTCCGGTTCCTCTGGCTCGAAGCGGCCACCGACCACGGCCGCATGATCTCGCTTCCGGCCATCGGCCCGTCGGCGGTGCGGGCCGCAGCCGGCAACCGCCTGGGGCGACTGGTGCAGTACTGGTCCCTGGCCGGTGACGACCAGGCCGCGAGGAACACCCGGATCGTCGGCATCCCGCTTTCGGGGATGTACCGCACCGAGTTCCAGGCGGTCGAAGCCTCGCACGCGGCGCTGCTGAAGACCGGAAAGACCCTGGTCCCGCTGGGACCACACCGGCTGGTGATCGATCGCGGAGCCGACTGGTCGGTCGAGATGGTCGACTTCGAGCAGCCCCGGGCCCGGCGGGAAGCGATTGCCGAGATCGCCACGCAGATGGCGCTGCCGGCCTGGGACGAGATCTTCATCAACACCCGCTCGCACACCCAGCTGGCCGCCTCGACCGGCGACGGTCCGCAGGGACTCGGCTCGATCCTCGAATTCCGCCGCGGTGGCGGATTCTCCCGCGGTGACCAGCCCACCGGCAAGCACTACACGCACCTGGCAATCGACCGGGCCGCAGCTCCCCGGGGACTCGCCGTCCACACGCCGTTCCTGAAACGGATCGGCCGGACCGGACCGGCATCATCCATCGAATCGATCACCACCTGGCAGGCCGGCGAGTGGTTCGCGGTCTGCCCCGACGACGACACGCGATTCCCCTGGCGGTTCCACCGCAGCCGGGCGATCGCACGGGGAGTCCGCCAACTGCTGGTCGACCTCGAACGCCGTTTTCCCGAAGCGCGGATCCGGGTGGTGATTCCGCCCGGCGGCCAGGTCGAGACGGCTGTCCGCCACGGGCTGGAGACCATGAAACGGCCCGAAGGCGGTGTGTACAAGGCCGACTTCTACCGCCACATCTGGGGCTCGAACAACCACATCGCCTCGATCGGCGAGGGCCTGGGAACCGTCGACCTGTCCGGACTTCGCGTCGAACCGGCCTTTTTGGGCATCCGGTTCGCCCCGCCGAACGGACCACTCGACCTGTTCCTCAAACACACCCTCGCCGACCTGGCCGGAAACCGGGGCAGCCGCTTCCGTGGCCCCCGCAGTTTCGTCTACGAGGCGCAGGAAACACTGCGGGCACCGTACAAGGCGAAATTCACAGAAAAACGCGAGGCGATCATCCGCAAGCTGCTGGCCCAGCAGGGCGTCCGGGAAGTCATCCTCTACGAATCGGCCGACTGGGCCTACTTCCTGCCGCCGGACGACCCGCACAAGTACGTGGAAACCAACACGAAGCCCTGACACGTATGCCCGACAATCGGATCCCCGTTGACGAGGCCCGTCGACTCTGCGAGATCGTTTTCGCCGAGACAATGGGCGCCCCCCCGGATGTCACCGCCGCGGCGACCGACGTGCTGGTCGATGCCGACCTGCGGGGCATTTCCAGCCACGGCATCGCCGTGCTGCCCTACTACCTCGACAAGTGGCAACAGGGCCAGATCGTCCCCGACGCCCGCCCCGAACTGGTCTCCGAAACCGCCACCACACGGGTCTTCGCCGGCCACCGGGCCGTCGGCCACTTCACGTCGCGGCAGGCGATGGACACCGCGATCGAAAAGGCCCGTTCAGCCGGGCTGGGATCTGCCGTCGTCCGCAACAGCACACACAACGGCGCCATTTCGGCCTACACCATCCAGGCCGCCCGTGCCGGACTGCTGGGCATCGCCGCCACCGCCTGTGCCCCTCACGTGGCCCCGCTGGGCGGACGCCACGGGCTGCACGGCACCAACCCCTTCAGCTACGCGCTGCCGCGACCCGACTCGGACCCGCTCGTCTTCGATCTCTCGACCGGCCACTCGTCCGCCAAGCTCAAGGACAAGGCCGTCGACGGCCGGTTGCCCGAGGGTGCCGCACTGGACGCCGAGGGCAACCCGACCACCGACCCGGCCGACCTGGCGGCCGGGTGGATCCTGCCGGTCGCCGGCCATGTCGGATTCGGCCTGGCCCTGCTGGTCGACGGGCTGACCGCAGCACTGGCCGACAGTCCGATCGGCCGAGAGATCCCCCTGGTCCACGAAACCGACGGACCCTACCACGGATCGTTCTTCTGCCTGGCGATCGATCCCGAGGCGTTTGGAGGAGCCGGGGCATTTTCGGCGCGGATCGAGTCGCTGGTGGGTCAGATCGAAGAACACCCACCGAGAGATCCTGCAGAACCGGTCCGCTGGCCGGGACAGCGGGGCTGGGAACAGGCGGCGGAGAACCGGCAACTGGGGATCCCGCTGGATTCCCGGAGGTGGGGGGAGCTGCTCGAGGAGCTGCGGCGGTTCGAGGTGCCGGTGTGAAACCGGCAGCCGGCCTTCAGGCCGCGGGATAGTCCAGGAACACCTTCAGGCACCCGTCACCTCGCGCGTTGAACAGGTCAAACGCCTGCTGGATCTCGGTGATGGGGAACCGGTGCGTCACCAGCCCGCTCATGTCGACCCGTCCCTCGCCGATCCACCTCATCGCCAGCGGAAAGTCGCGGTCGAAGTCCGGGTTGACGCTGGTGTGCACGGTCAGGTTCTTCAGGAACAGGTCCCGCCAGCGGACTCCGTCGATCGTCTCCGGCGGCACCCCGAAATACAGCATCCGGCCCCCGTGACCGACCAGGCTGATGCAGAGGTTGATGGCCTGGTCGGCATGGCCGACCACCTCGATCACCACGTCGACCATCCGGCCGCCGGTCAATTCCGACACCGCCTCGACCGGATCCACCTCGGCATTGCAGACGGTCGCGGTGGCACCGTGTTTCCGGCTGTGAGCCAGCCGCGAGGGAAGCAGGTCGATGCCGATGACCTGCCGGGCGCCCATGTTCGAGAGCGCCAGGTTGTAGAGCTGGCCGATGGGACCCTGGCCGACGACGGCGAAGTCGAGGTCCAGGACATTGGGGAGCTTCTTCAGGGCATAGATCACCGTGCCCAGCGGTTGAGCCAACAACGCGTGTTCCCTGGCGACCCGCGTGTCCACCGGGATCGCCCTCGTCTCGTCCACCACGTACCGCTCGTACAGGCCCCGCTGGTCCAGGGGCACCGCCAACACCTCCTCGCCGACCTGGTACCGTTCGCCGTTGGTCGCCACCACCGTCCCGATCATCTCGTGCAGCGAATGCCCTTCGAGAATCGGGTACTCGTCACTGCCCTGGAAAAACGGCAGGTCCGAACCGCACAGGCACGAGAGCGTGGGCTGGATGATGATCTGGCCGGGCCCCTCGGGATCGCGCGGCGGCAGTTCCGGTTCGGAGACTTCGACCAGTTCCACCTGTCCGGGGGCGGGCATATGTCCGGCAAACACGTCGGCAACTCCTGTTGAGTCGGGAGAGCTATCAATCGGGCCGTCCGAAAACCAGCGTGCGGTTATACACGCTGGTCCCCGGACCCGGTAGCAAGCCACCACGGGGTCGCTGGGGAGTGATCCGGGAGCGTGCTAAGCTGGCTCCCGCAATGCAGACACCAGGAGCCGGATGGAATGAAATCGCTTCGAGTCGCCACCTGCCAGTTCCCGGTCGAACCCGACATCGATGCCAATCTCGGTTACACCCTCCGCCAGATTCGCCGGTCAGCCGACCGGGGGGCCCGCGTGGTGCACTTCTCGGAATGCTCGCTGTCGGGCTACGCCGGGGTCGAGTTCCCGGACATGTCGCACCTGGACTGGGACGCCCTGGTGACCGCCACCGGCCGGGTCCAGCAGGCGGCCCGCGAAACCGGGACGTGGGTGGTGATCGGATCGACCCACAGGCTGACCGGCCGCCACAAGCCCCACAACTGCCTGTACCTGGTCAACCCCGACGGCGAGATCATCGACCGCTACGACAAGAGGTTCTGCACGGGCACCGGCGGACGCCGTCCCACCATGGACCTCTCGCACTACTCCCCGGGAAACCACCCGGTCACCTTCACCGTCGACGGCATCACGCTGGGACTGCTGATCTGCTACGACTACCGCTTCCCCGAACTGTACCGCGAGTACTACACCGGGGGAGTCAAGATCCTGTTGCAGTCGTTCCACAACGCGCGGGCCACGGTTGTCGACGACCAGTCCTACAACATCTGGCGGACGATCGTCCCCTCGACGATGTCGTGCCGCGCGGCCGAGAACCACATGTGGATCAGCGTAAACAACTCGACGGCGCGGCCGAGCCGATGGGCCAGCTTCGCCGTGCGACCCGACGGCCAGATCGTCGGGCGGCTGAGCCTGCATCGCGCGGGCGTGCTGGTCACCGACATGACACTCGACCCCGATCTGTTCGATGCCCCCGGCCCGTGGCGAGACCGGGTGATCGAGGGCACGCTGCACAGCGGCTCGCCGGTCAGCGATCCCCGCTCATCGAATACCACCTGCCTGTAGCCATCCGGTTGCCGATCTCCACCGACGGCGGGATAATCGCCCACGGCCGCCGGACACCCGAAACACCCACACCAACACGTGACCGATTGCCCGCAACGGTCCGCAAAACGGAGACACGATTCGATGCCCAGTCTTGAAGGACAGGTTCTTGTCGTCACCGGAAGCACCCAGGGCGTCGGCGAGGCGATCGCGCTCGAGTCGGCACGGCTCGGAGCCGCCGGGGTGGTCGTCTGCGGTCGCAACGCGGAGAACGGAACGCGGGTGGCGGAGGAGATCACCGAGATCGGGGCCGAGAGCCTGTTCGTCGAGGCCGACCTGGCCGACGTCGACGCCACCCGGGCCATCATCGCCGCCTGCGACGAACGGTTCGGTCGAGTCGACGGGTTGGTCAACGCCGCGGCGATGACCACCCGGGGCACCCTCGCCTCCACCACCGTCGAACTCTGGGACTACCTCTTCGCCATCAACGTCCGCGCCCCGTTCCTGCTGACGCAGGGAGCCGCCGAGATCATGCGACGCGAGAAGATCAGCGGATCGATCGTCAACATCATCTCGGTCGCCGCCTACTGCGGACTGCCTCACATCACCGCCTACAGCGCCACCAAGGGGGCCCTGGCCACCTTCACCAAGAACTGTGCCAACGGACTGCTGCACGACACGATCCGCGTCAACGGCATCATGCTGGGATGGACCGACACCCCCAACGAAGACGTCGTGCAGAAGCAGCAGGGCAGCCCCGACGACTGGTTGTCGATCGGCGAGCAGGACTCGCCGTTCGGCCGCCTGCTGAAACCCTACGATGTCGCGCACCTGGCCTGCTTCCTGCTCAGCAGCGACTCGGGCGTGATGACCGGTTCGCTGATCGACCAGTCCCAGCGAATCGTCGGCACGTTGTCGATGCCCGCCGACATCACCGGCAAGGACGTCTGAGGAACCGAACAACCATCCAGGACAAGTAACACGGAATCCCCGCCATGACCGCAACAGAGACCCGCGCCCAGGCCACCGAGATCCAGGACTGGATCGTCGAGATCCGACGCCGGCTGCACCGGCATCCGGAGTTGATGTACGAGGAGGTCGAGACCTCCAGGCTGGTCCGCGAAACGCTCGACGAACTCGGAATCGAATACCGCTCGCCGATCGCCAGGACCGGGGTGCTGGGCTGGCTCGGCGACGGCGACGGACCGTGCGTGGCCCTGCGGGCCGACATGGATGCGCTGCCGATCCACGAGGAGACCGATGTCGAGTTCCGCAGCGAGGTCGACGGCAAGATGCACGCCTGTGGGCACGACTGCCACACGGCGATGCTACTGGGCGCCGCACGGTTGCTCAAGGAACGCGAGTCCGAAATCCACGGGACCGTCAAGCTGCTGTTCCAGCCGGCCGAAGAGGGCGGAGCCGGTGGAAAACTGATGTCCGAAGAGGGCGTGCTGGATGATCCGGCCGTCGAGAGGATCTTCGGGCTGCACGTCTGGCCCGAACTCGAAACCGGCCAGGCCGGATCGCGGGCGGGCACCTTCCTGGCCGCCTCCAGCAGCCTCACCATGACCGTCGCGGGCAAGGGCGGACACGCCGCGATGCCGCACCTGGCCGTCGATCCCGTCCACGCCGCCGCCCAGATCATCACCTCGCTGCAGTCGATCGTCTCGCGGGAAGCCGACCCCCTGAATTCCGGAGTCGTCAGCATCACCGCCGTGCACGGCGGCGAGGCCTCCAACGTGATCCCCCCCGAGGTCCAGCTCCGCGGCACCGTGCGGGCGCTGACGATGGACAACCTGGCCTGGATCCAGCAGCGGGTCATCGACATCGCTGCCGGTGTCGCTGCCGCCCACCGCTGTGAAGCCACCACGCTGTTCCCCGGCAACGACTACCCGCCGACGGTCAACGACCCGGCCACCTGGGACTTCGCACGCAACGTGGCCGGGAGAATGCTCGGGGACGAACGAATCGAGGAACTCGCGCCGGTGATGGGCGGCGAGGACTTCGCCTACTACACCGAACGGGTCCCCGGCTGCTTCGTCGCACTGGGAATCGCCGACGAACAGAAGGGGACCGGGATCAGCGTGCACCACCCGATGTTCAAGGTCGACGAAGACGCGCTGCCACTGGGCACGGCACTGCACGTGCAGTTCGCCATGGAGATGCTCGAGGAACTGAGCTGACACGCCGGTTCGCACGGACACCACGGCCCGCCACCAAGGAGACAGACACCGATGACTCACCCGACCCGATTGCTGGCCGTCGCGTTGCTGGGACTCGCGATCTCGGCTTCGCCCGCCCCCGCCGCCAAACCCATCGACCTCTCGCTGCTGGTCGCCGAAGACCACCCGTGCACCTGGCCGAGCGGTTTTCCGATGTTCCAGCTGAAGCACTACCGGCGGATCGGGTCGTTGACGCCCTACAACATCGACGTGCTGACCATCGACGGCAACACCGGCACGCAGATCGACGTCCCCCCGCACTCGATCCCCCGCCCGGGCAGCGGCCTCGAAAACGAGGGGCCGCTGGGGGCGATCTTCACCGAGAAGGTCCCCGCCTGGCAGTTCGGCGGCGAGGCGGTGGTGATCGACGTCAGCCAACTGCTCGACACGACCGAGAACGGCGTCAGCAGCCTGATCCAGCCCCGGCACGTGCTGGCCTGGGAGAAGACGCATCGCAAGCTGCGGTTCGGCGACGTGGTCCTGTTCAAGAGCGGCTACACCGACAAGTACTACAAGCCGTTTCCCGAGGGTCGGCGGTTCGTGGCCGACCCGGTCCAGGGCACCGTCCCCGCCTGGCCCGACCCTCACCCCGACACCATGACCCTGCTCGGCCAGCGCGGCGTCAAGCACGTCGGCTGTGACAGCCCCAGCATGGGCCCGCTGCCGGACCTGGCCGAGCCAACCCACATCGCCGGGCTGAAGTTCGGGATGATCTTCACCGAGGGTGTCACCCGGCTGAAGCGGGTCAAGCCGGGCAGCTTCTACTGCGTGCTGGGTCCCCGCCACGCCAAGGGGATGTACGGCGAGGGCCGGGCATTGGCGATTCCGCCCGGAAAGCTGGCCACACGGTTGATCGCTTCGGCCAAGGCCAAGCGGGCCGTCGACCTGTCGGTCATCAACGACTCGCAGTTGCCGATCACCTGGACCGGGCCAGGCATCGGCAACCATCGATTCCCCTACATCAAGGTCGACTTCCTCTACGCCAAGAATCTCGACCTGCAGCATCACACTCACATGATGGACGCCCAGGCTGGCACCCACCTGGTCCCCCCCTCCTACGCCCTGCCGACCGACGACTTCGACAACGATGACTACTCGGACGAAGTCCGCGGGTGGTTGAAGGAGTACCAGGGGCGGTTCGGCCGGCGGCGGACCAGTTCGGTAACGACCGAGCAGGTGCCCCTGGGACAGACCTGCGGCGAGGCGAGGGTGATCGATGTCCGCGGGCTGGTCGGTTCGACCAGCAAGCAGCAGTGGCCGAACTCACCCCAGGTCACCGTGACATTGATCCGGGCCTACGAGAAGGCCTACGGGCCGCTGCGGTCGGGCAGCGTGGTGCTGTTCCGCACAGGGCACGTCAAGCGGACGTTCAAGGAACTGCCCGACGGTTCGGCGTGTGTCTCGGATCCACTCAACGGCAAGACCGAGGGTTGGCCGGCGGTCACCGCCGACGTGATCGACTACCTGGATGATCGGGGAATCCGCTGCGTGGGAATCGACGCACCGAGCATCGGCGGCGTCGACGAGAAAACCGCGCTGATGACCTACTGGGCCCTGGGCAGTCGCGGAATGGTGGCCGTCGAGTTCCTGCAGAACCTCGACAAGCTGCCCGCCAAGGCGTACTTCCTGTTCGCAGCGATTCCGATCCGGGGCTGCCACGGCGGGCCGGGTCGTGCGATCGCGTTGTACTGAACCGATTCGAACGGAACCACGACGATGACACTGCTGTTTCCCACCACGGTCATCGGCAGCATGCCGCGGCCACCGTTCGTGATCGACCTGTTCCAATCGGGGTCGCGGGTCGGCGAAAACGATGCCGCGTGGCAACGGCGGATGGACGACGCGGTGCGGTACTGCGTCCACCTGCAGGAACAGGCCGGCATCGACATCGTCTCCGACGGCGAGTGGCGACGCGAGACCTACGTCGACGTGATCGCCGAACTGTGTAACGGGTTCGAGTGGATCGAGCGGGAACTGTTCGGCTACCACCAGGTGGTCACCGAACCGTTGACTCCGCGGCAGCCGGGCGTGATCGCCGACGAGGCGAAATTCCTCAAGGAAAACACCGACCGCCGGGTGAAAGTGGCACTGCCCTCGCCGTACCTGATCGGCCAGAGAATGTGGGAGCCGGGCTACTCGGAGTCGGCCTACGCGACCCGCGAGGCATTCTGCGAGGCGGTGGTGCCGGCGTTGCGGGACGAGTTGCTGGCGATCCGCGACATGGGAGTCGATGTCATCCAGCTCGATGAACCGCACCTGTGCATCCTGGTCGACCCCGAGGTGCGTGCGAAATTCGAGGATCCCGAGGCTGAGATGCGCAACGCCGTCGACTGGATCAACCAGATCGTCGACGGCGTCGACGGCGTGCAGCTGTCGGTGCACCTGTGCCGCCGCAACTGGGGCCGACGGGGCTGGGGAGCTGCGGGCGGTTACGAGGCGATCCTCGAACACGTCTCGCGACTCGAAGTCGACCAGTTGATGCTCGAATTCAGCATTCCGGTCGCCGGTGACATGGCGATCCTGGGCGAACTGCCCCAGCAGGTGCAGGTCGGGCTGGGGTGCGTCGACGTGAGGTTCCCGGAAGTGGAGGAGCCCGAGAAGATCGCCGAGCGGGTGGAGACGGCGATCGAGCACATCGGCGCCGAGCGGCTGACCCTGAACCCCGACTGCGGATTCGCTCCGGGCAAGGACCACGAGGTGCCGCTGGACGAGTCGTACGAAAAGCTGAAGAGCCTGTCGGCGGCGGCCGAGCTGCTGCGAGGCCGACACGGCTGATCGACCCGGACGCCTGCCCGACGGCCGATCCTAGAACGCATCTCGCAGGATCAACTCGAGGTCATCACGACTGGCCTCGCGGGTGTTGACCCGCAGGATCCGCACCAGCCCCGAGGCGATCTCGGCAAACCCGGGCAACTGCTCCTCGGTCACCCCGACGTCCCGCAACCGGGCCGGGATCCCGATATCGGCGTTGAGGTCCGCGACGGCCGCCACCCCCGCCGCCGCCGCCTCGTCCTCGGTCATTCCCGTGGTGTCCGCGCCCAGCAACTCCGCCACCATCGCGAACGTGCCCGGATCCGCCTCGCGGTTGAAATCCATCACGTGGGGCAGCAGCAACCCGTTGCCCCGCCCGTGAGACGTCTTCACCGCCGAGCCGAGCGGGTACTCCAGGGCGTGCACGGCAGCAACGCCGCTGTTGGAGAAGCCGATCCCGGCCAGCAACGCCGCCAGCGACATCCCCTCGCGGGCCTCGATGTCGTCGCCGTCCTCGACCGCCCGCCGCAAGTGCTGGCCGACCAGTTCGATCGCCTTGCCCGCCGTCAGGTCGGTCAGTACGAAACTGCCCTGGTAGACCGAACGCTCGCCCTCGGGTAACGGGAACCGCTCGTTTGGCACCGCCGTGAACGCCTCGACCGCATGAGTCAACGCGTCGATTCCGCTGTCGGCGGTGACATGAACCGGGCAGGTGACCGTCAGCCGGGGATCGACCACCGAGAGTCGTGGCCGCAGGAAGTCGCTGAGAATGGCGACCTTGATCCCCCGTTCGGGATCACTCAACACGCTGGCCGCAGTCACCTCCGACCCCGTCCCCGCCGTGGTCGGCACGCAGGCCAGGGGAAACACCGGGCCGGGGACGACGCAGTCGCCCAGGTAGTCACGGGGATGACCCCCGTGAGCCAGCACGCAGGCAGTGACCTTGGCCAAGTCCATGTTGCTGCCGCCGCCCAGCCCCAGCAGCCATCCCGCCCTGGCCTCACGGGCCGCCTCGGCACATGTCATCGCCAACTCCAGCGGTGGCTCCGGGCATCCCTGGGAAAACACCTCCGACTCGATTCCTGCCGCCCCCAGCACCTCGGTCACCCGCGCGCACACACCCGCCTCGATCAGCATCCCGTCGGTCACGACCAGCACCCGGCCCGAATCGGCTCCCAGTTCGCAAAGGTGGCCTCCCAGGGAAGCGATCGCATCGACGCCGAAGACAATCCGGCCGGCCGAATGAAATGTCCATGTGGTGCGCATCGACGATGAACTCCTCGCAGTCGGAAACGGGCCCGTGTGAACACCGGGGCGGGGTATGATCGCCATCGCGCCCGCCCCTGTCCACTCTCGACACGATTGTCTTGGCTGACGCTGGCTCGGAACACGAACGCGTCATAGGATAGATGTCCCGGCGAGCCGGTGGCTTGCCCTGTTGTCGTACAACCACCCCGCCCTCCTCTAAGCCAACAACCGAAAACAAGAGATCCGACCATGAAACGCCTGAAAATGAACGTGCTGGCCTGCTCGATCGGGTTGGCCCTATTCCTGGTCGGTTGTGGAGACGGCGGAGACGGAGGATACGGAGGTGCTGACGGATCCGGTGCCGCAGCGCCAACTCCGGAAACCAGCGAACTGGTCGAAGGAGATGGCCCGTCGATCGACGGCAAACCAGCCGATCCGGCCGCCAAGGACGCTCCCTCATCCAAGTCCATTCCCGAGGCCACACCCGGGGGCGACAAGGACAACCCGGCGGAGAAGGGGAAGAAGAAGGAGATCCCCGAGGCCGACAAGAAGCCCGCTGACAAGAAGCCCGCTGACAAGAAGCCCGCGGCCAAAAAGCCCGCTGACAAGAAGCCCGCTGACAAGAAGCCCGCGGCCAAAAAGCCCGCGGCCAAGAAGCCCGCGGCCAAGAAGCCCGCGGCCAAGAAGCCCGCGGCCAAGAAGCCCGCGGCCAAGAAGCCCGCTGACAAAAAGCCCGCGGCCAAAAAGCCCGCGGCCAAGAAGCCCGCGGCCAAGAAGCCCGCTGACAAGAAGCCCGCGGGCAAGAAACCGGCTGACAAGAAGAGCGCCAAGAAAGACGCCGCCCCGCCAACGGTGGATTCTCAGATGAGATCGCTGCTGCAGTTGGCCAACCAGGGCGAGTTCGCCAAGTCCCTGGCAGAAATCGACGTGGTCCTGGCTCGCAAGGATCTCGACAAAGTCGAAAAGCAGAAGCATCGTGCGATCGTCTTCTTCGCGTCCCAGATCGCCCAGGCTCTCGGTCGAGAGCTCTCCTCCGACGACGACACGGCACCCGCCCACGCCGCCTTCCTGACCTCGGCCAAGCACTTCCGGAACCTCCAGAAGGACTTCAAGCCGCTGTTCCCGCCGGAAGTAGGTTTCGGATCGACGGTGTTCTACAACGAGGCGTGTGCCTTGGCGTCCAAGGACACCAAGGCGGCCCAGGCGTCGCTGACCGAAGCGGTGGAACTGGGATTCACCGACTTCAAGCTGATGAAGACCGACAAGGACCTCGAACCGCTCCGCAAAGCCGGCGGGTTCGACAAGTTCGTCGCCCAGCAGGAGGCGGTGGGAGCCAAGAAGGCCGACGCGGCGATCGGCAAGGAACTGGCCGACAACAAGACCTTCCCGTTCGATTTCACCCTGCCCGACCTCGACGGCAAGCCGGTCTCGCTGTCTTCATTCCAGGGCAAGGTGGTGATCGTCGACGTCTGGGGCACCTGGTGCCCGCCGTGCCGCGCCGAGGTGCCTCACTTCGTCGAACTGCAGAAGACTTACGGCAAGCAGGGCCTGCAGATCGTCGGGATCAACTACGAACGCAGTACCGATCCGATTCCCGGGATCAAGTCATTCGCCAAGGAGCACGGGATCAACTACCCGCTGGTGATCGGCAACCAGGTGACCCAGAACAAGATTCCCGAGTTCCAAGCGTTCCCGACGACGTTGTTCATCGATCGCAAGGGTGAAGTGCGTCTGATGGCCGTCGGAGCCCGGCCCCAGTCTTATCTCGAAGCCGTCGTCAAGCGGCTGCTCTCCGAACCCGCCCTTGCCGGTGCGAAGGCTGGCGCGAAGAAAGCCGGAGCCAAGAAAGCTGCAAAAAAGAAGCCGGCCGTGAAGAAACCGGCTGCCAAGAAGGCCAAGAAGAAGTAGGCGGCGATCAACTGAGGGACGGCCGCCTCGCCGGTGAGAATCGGACTGGTGCTTCACCGGGGTTTGACGGTGGACTATAATCTGGACGTTGGCTTTGACACCGGATACGACCGGTCTCGCCACGACTCACCCGCCTTAACCATCCGCTCTTCGAGACCCCACCGGATGGCTCGCCCGTTCTTCCGACGCATGCGTACCACGTTGTCACTGTGCTTCTGTGCCGGTGTGATCCTGGCCGTGGAAGCCGGTTGCCACGAGGCCGAGATCGGTACGTACACGGTCCCCAAGCCCTCGCAGGTCTACGCCGGCAACCACGAGGAAGGTCCAGACGGGATGCTGGCGGCGATGATTGCCCGCAGCACACAGAAGCAGGCCTGGTTCTTCAAGGTCGCCGGACTGAAAGGTCCGGTCACCGTGCAGCAGGCGGCGTTCCGCGAGTTCCTGGCGTCGGTCCGCTTCGACAAGGAGACCGGGGACCCCGAGTGGACTCTGCCGGCAGGCTGGCTGCAACCCGGCGGCGTCTCGTCATCCGGAATGCGGTACGCCACGCTGACTCTGGGCGCCGAGCCGGATTCGCTCGAACTGACCGTCATCCGCCTGCCGCTGCCCGAGAGCGATTTCGACGCCTACCTGCTGCAGAACGTCAACCGCTGGCGCAAGCAGTTGCGTCTGGCCGAGCTGTCGCCGTCGGACCTGGGATCCGAAACCGAGGCGATCGCGGCAGGAGACGAGCAGGCGATCGTGGTCAAGAACATGGTGGGACACCTCAAGAGCAGTGGCCCGATGATGGCGGGGCCGTTCGCCGGGGGCGGCTCGAGAATGCCCCCCGGACCCGCCCCGCCGCGAGGTGGAGGTGGAGGTGGGGGTGGAGCAGCGGCAGAGCTGCCACGTTTGGGTTACAGCAAGCCCGAGGGCTGGAGTCCGGGCGAACTGGAAATCAGTCGCATGGGCATCACGATCGTCCGCCAGGCGGCGTTCGATTTCCGTGGAGGGAACGAGTCGGGCGAGGTGACCGTGACGGCCATGCCGGTGGGTCCCCGCTTCCTGCTGAACAACGTCAACCGCTGGCGCAGGCAGGTGGCCCTGGAGGCCGTCGACTCCGACAGCCTCGATGACCTCTTCGAACCAATCGCCCTGGACACCATCAAGGGCCGGTACTTGGAACTGGTCGGACCCAGCAACACGATCCTCGGAACGATCGTCGAATCCGGCGGCATGACCTGGTTCTTCAAGCTCACCGCTCCCAACCGGCTGGCCGATCGCAGCCGAGGAGACTTCAAGTCGTTCGTCAACTCGTCGCGGTTCGATCCTGGACCGGGCGAGGATTCCGGCTCGGAGGGAGGTCCCGATGACCAATAAGCTCGACACAATCGACGTTCCGGGTGCACCCGGCGAAATGTTGCCGGAGAGCGACGCCACAGCGCCGACGTCGCTGGGTCCGGCCGCCGTGGCCGTGCTCCGCCCGATCGCCTCGCTGAAGATCGCCGTCGCCCTGTTCGCGATGGCCATCTTCCTGGTGCTGGCCGGCACCATGGCCCAGGTTCACAAGGACATCTGGGAAGTCGTCCGCGACTACTTCCGGACCGACGTCGCCTGGATCGAGTGGCGGGTCTTCTTCCCCAAGTCGTTCTTCATGGGAACAGCGCTGGAGGGGATGACCGACATCGAGGAAGGGAAGGGGTTCCCGTTCCCCGGCGGCTGGCTGATCGGCGGGGCGATGACCATCAACCTGCTGGCCGCTCACGCGATCCGCTTCAAGGTCCAGGCTAAGGGCAGCCGGCTGATGTCGGGACTGGCCGTGATCGCGATCGGTTCGGCACTGACCGCCGGAGTGATCCTGTGGGGATCGATGCAGAGCGGCAAGGAGAACCAGCTGCTGCAGGAGTGGCCGTCGTTGAGAATCCTCTGGCAACTGGCCCAGGGCCTGGTCGCCGGCAGCGTGCTGCTGGCCGGCTGCGTCATGGTCTTCAAACGCCGCGCCGGCGTGGTGCTGCTGCACCTCGGCGTGCTGCTGATGATGTACAACGAGCTGTTGGTGGGTGTCTCGGCCATCGAGGGCCAGATGAGCATCCGCGAGGGGGACACGGTCAATTACGAACACGACATCCGCGCCATCGAACTGGCCGTCGTCGACACCTCGCCGGATGACCACAACCTGGTCACCGTGGTGCCGTTGACCGAGGAAGGCGTCCCCACGCGATTCCTCGACCCGGACAACGACGCTGGTGCGATCCAGCACGCCGACCTGCCGTTCTCCATCGAGATCGAAAAGTACTTCAAGAATTCGACACCGCCTCGCAACCGCCGGAATCCCGCCACCCGTTTTGACGGAGCCGGGCGATTCGTCGAAATCACCAGGGCACGGGCCGGGACCGGGACCGACACCGGGGGGGAAGTCGATGTCTCCACCGTCGAGGTCGTACTGCGAAACGACAAGAAAAAGAAGATCGGCCGCTACGTCTTCAGCCAGCACCTCAAGCCGCAGTCGATCCCAATCGACGGCAAGACCTACGAGGTGGCGCTGAGATTCAAGCGGACCTACGTGCCGTATTCTCTGCACCTGACCGATGTCCGCTTCGACAGGTACATCGGCACACAGACGGCCAGCAACTACTCGTCGGATGTCCGCCTGGTCGCCTTCGACGGTTCGGTCGACCGCAAGGTGCACATCTGGATGAACAACCCGCTGCGATACGACGGCAAGACCTTCTACCAGTCGTCGGTCAACCAGGGCGAGGACGGGATCGAGCAGACCGGCCTGCAGGTGGTGACCAACACCGGCTGGATGATCCCCTACGTCGCCTGCATGGTCGTCGGCATCGGGATGTTCTTCCAGTTCACCCTGGCGCTGTTGCGGTTCCAGAACCGTCGCAACCGCCGGAAGATCTCGCCCCCGGCCGCCGACCCACCGCCGAAGGCGCCGACGGTGGCCGAGCTGGCCTCCGCCGAGGGGACCACCAGCGATCCACCCTCGAACCACGCCGCCGATGACACCGGTTCGTCCGCCGAACACCGACCGACGGGTCTCGAGCCCCCTGGGTGGTTGCGGCAGCCGCGCTACCTGTTCCCACTTGTGCTGGTCCTGGTCCTGGCCGCCTGGATCGGCAGCCGCGCCCGCCCAGCACGTTCGGTCGACGACCTGCCCGACATGCACGCCTTCGGACATCTGCCGGTGGTCTTCGAGGGCCGCGTCAAGCCGTTCGACACGCTGGCCCGCAACAGCCTGCGAGTCATCTCGGGCCGCAACACCTACCGCGACGACAACAACACGGCCCAGCCGGCCATCCGCTGGTTGCTCGACGAAGTCACCAACTCGGACCAGGCCGGCCACCACCGGGTGTTCCGCATCGAGAGCCTCGATGTGCTCGCCACGCTCGAACTCAAACGCCGCAGCGGACTCCGCTACGCCTTCCGGGAATTCGAAGAGCACGTGAACCCTGCCCCGGGCCAACAAAGCGAGTACCGCAAGGAACTCGCCACGGCGATGGAGACCGCTCCCGAACAGATGACGCAGTATCAGCGGAAGCTCCGCGAACTGCACAACAAGATCCAGCACTACTTTGCCCTGCGGGCCGCGCACACCCTGATCGAACCGGGTACCGACGTGTCCTTCGATCGACTGATGTCGATCATGCGAATTCGCGAGTTGATCGACGACCGGGCCAACCTGCCACTGGCGGTGCCGTCGGCGGAACTCGAGTGGCAGACACTGTCGCTTGAATCTCTGCGGGCGTGGGCCCGCGATGCCGCCGCCGAATGGAAGGTCGACTCGCCCGGCGCACTGGCCACCGAACTGGTCCGCCGTTTCGGCGAACTGCGGGATCCGGGCTTCGAGGCCAACGTCCGCAGCCGCGCGATCGACCAGATCGTCGTCCGGGACCGGCAGCAGGGGCTGCCGGGAACACCGTCCGAATTGCGGGCGACAATCCAACGCCAGATGGACCAGTTGAACGCCGAGGAGAGGGAACGGTTGATGGAACGGTTGATCGGCCGGATCCGCCAGGAACTTCTCGACGGGATCGTCCAGCAGGTCTCGGGTGTGCTGGTTCCGATTGTCGGCCCACAGGGACTCTCGACGGAAACGCCGGTGGGATACCGGCGACTGGCGGAGATCTTTGCCGCGTGGGAAGCCGGCCAGGTCGAAACGTTCAACCTCGAGGTCAAGAAGCTCCGCGAGGCCTACGCGACGGAATCCCCGAAAGACTACCGGGGTTGGAAGGCCGGATTCGAACACCACTTCAACAACTTCGAACCGTTCTACCTCGCGATTGTCCTCTACGTCACCGTCTTTCTGCTGGTGGCACTCAGCTGGTTGGCGGCGCCCGAGATGTTCAACCGGGCGGCGTTGTGGCTGGTCTACCTGACATTCGCCCTGCACACCTACGGGCTGGTCTCACGGATCGTCATCTCCGGACGACCTCCGGTCACCAATCTCTATTCGTCCGCCGTCTTCATCGGCTGGGCGGCGGTACTGGCCGGGATCATCATCGAGCGGGTGTACCGGATAGGTATGGGCAACGTCATCTCCGCGGCCGCCGGCTTCGGCACGCTGCTGATCGCCCAGAACCTGGCCGGCGACGGTGACACCTTCACCGTGCTGGTCGCCGTGCTCGACACCCAGTTCTGGCTGGCCACCCACGTGGTCTGCATCACCCAGGGCTACACCAGCACCTACGTGGCGGGATTGCTGGGCATCGTCTATATCCTCCGCGGCGTCTGCACCCCGTCGCTGTCGGATTCGGTGGGCAAGAATCTCACCAGAGCGATCTACGGCACCACCTGCACGGCGATGTTCTTCAGTTTCGTCGGCACGGTGCTGGGCGGATTGTGGGCCGACGACAGTTGGGGCCGCTTCTGGGGCTGGGACCCCAAGGAAAACGGGGCCCTGATCATCGTGCTCTGGAACGCCCTGGTCCTGCACGCCCGCTGGGGCGGCATGGTCAAGGACCGCGGGCTGGCCGTGCTGGCCGTGCTGGGCAACATCACCGTCAGCTGGAGCTGGTTCGGCGTGAACGAACTGGGCGTCGGGCTGCACAGCTACGGGTTCACCGAGGGCGTGATGCTGGCCCTGGGAATCTTCTGCGTCAGCCAGCTGCTGATCGCCGGAGCCGGTTGCCTGCCCCGCAGGCTGTGGTGGAGCTACAACGTCGCGGCCAAGTCCGACGAGGAGTCGACGACCAAGGCCTGAGCTCGAGTCTCGGCGGGGACCGCAGCGGCTACGTCCGGTACTTCTTCCGCTTGGCTTTCCTCGCCTTGGCACTGGCAGGACGGCGACCGTGGTTGGCTTTCTTCAGCTTGCGGGTCGTCTTGGCCATGGGAACGGGCTTCCGTCAGAGAGCCGGGCGGACGGGATGACAACACCCCAGTGAGGAAAGGACGATTGTAGAAGAGAACCGCGGGATGAGGAAAGGCTGGGGGCTACTTCGGCCGCACACGGCTCATGTACTTCAGGAACACCCTGTCCAGTTCATCCCAGTCCTCGCCAAAGGCCGCCTCGAAATCGGCCTGCCGCGTTTCGGGAGTATCCCACTTCAGCACCGGCTTGGCCGAGACGGTCTTCAGGTAGGCCGCCAACTGCTTGCGGCGGGTCCGCAACAGGAAGTAATTCAACGCCCACGCCTCGGCATACGCATCCGCCACCGATTCGCCTTCGCGGAACCGCCGGTCGTTTCGGACCAGGCTCCTGAGCGAACCGGGTCCGCGACGCTGGCGGACGAAATCGGTGAACCTCGCCAGCCGCGGCAGGTTGACCTTGCCGACGGTCCGCCACCCCGAGCGGCTCCGCAGGTCCGGCGTCTCGAAGAAAACCGCCATTCCCTCGACCAGCCACAACGGGTTGTCCGCCAGCCGTCGATTCAGACCGCAGTTGTAGGCGACCTGGTGAGCCGCCTCGTGGACCACCGTGGCGATCGCCTGCGGGGCCGTCGACAGCCGTCGCTGGATCTCGACGGCGGTCGCCGCCGGCGGCTGGCCGGGAATCCGGGCGATGTCGTAGAGCACGATGCGGTTGGAGAGAATCGAGTAGTAGCCGGTTGTGGTGGTGGGATCGAGATTCGCGTCGATGCGAATGAACTTGGAGAACTGCCCGCGGTCCTTGAGCACGATCGCCACCAGCGGAAACTCCGGATCGGCCAGCTTCACTCCCCGACCCTTCCAGTAGGCCACGAACGCCGTCCGCAGCCGCTCGAACAGCCGCCCGGTCCAGCGGGCGAACCGCGGATCGGCTGAGGAGACGATCGTGTAGTGACGCGTGCGGGTCACGTGGAAACCCGGGGCCACCGACTTGTCGAGTTCGGCTGCCAGACGCTTGCCCAGTTCCTCGGGAGCCTCGGGCCGAAACGGTGTTGTCGTGGCGACGCGTTTCCCCAGCACCTCGGACGTCACCGTCCACAACCGCCCGTCCCGCTCCTGGACCAGCAGACCACCGTCGACGGCCTTGACGACGACGCGGCCGGAGATCGTCCGCGGGGTGCCGTCGTCATCGAAAGTGATCTGCTCGAGCACGGTTTCCGGGGGTGCCACGCCGCACAACAACAGCGAAAGGCCGACCAGCAGCACTCGTGGAATCTCGGTGAGGACAGTTCGCATCGACACACTCCCGATCCGGATACCAGAGTTTAGCACGAGTTCCCCTGTCGAGATGCTCCACATTCAGCCGCCGACTCCTTACGATCCCCCCCCATGACCTCTTCACCTTCATCATCCGCCGATCAACCGGTCAACCGGCTCGCCGGTGAGACCAGCCCGTACCTGCTCCAGCACGTGCACAACCCGGTCGACTGGTTCCCGTGGGGCCTCGAGGCATTGGAGCAGGCCCGCGAACTCGACCGGCCGATCTTCCTCTCGGTCGGCTACAGCGCCTGCCACTGGTGCCACGTGATGGAGCGTGAGAGTTTCGAGGACGAGAGAATCGCCGGGCTGCTCAACGAGTCGTTCGTCGCGATCAAGGTCGACCGCGAGGAACGGCCCGACATCGACCAGGTCTACATGAACGCCGTTCAACTGCTGACACGCCGGGGTGGCTGGCCGATGTCGGTCTTCATGACGCCCGACGGACGACCGTTCTTCGGTGGCACCTACTGGCCGCCGGCCGCGTCGATGGGCATGCCCGGGTTCTCCGACATCGTCACGCACGTGGCCGAGGCCTGGAACACCCGCCGGGACGAACTGGAGCAGGCGGCCGACGAACTGGCCGCCGCAGTGAAACGGGTCGGCGAGGTGATCCATGAGCCGGGGCAGGGCGAACTGCTGGATGCGGGGTTGCTCGACCGGGTCCGCCAACAACTGCTCTCGGCAGGCGACACCCACCACGGCGGCTTCGGCAACGCCCCCAAGTTCCCTCACCCGATGGACGTTCGGCTGCTGCTGAGGTGCCATCGAAGATTCGGCGACGACGCCTGCCTGGAACTGGCCCGGCTGACGCTCGATCGGATGGCCGGCGGCGGAATCTACGATCAGCTCGGGGGTGGCTTCCATCGCTACTCGACCGACGCCGTCTGGCTGGTGCCGCACTTCGAAAAAATGCTCTACGACAACGCGCTGCTGGTGCCGGCCTACCTCGAGGGATTCGATGCAACCGACTGCCAGCGATACCCCGAGATCGTCCGCGAGACGCTCGACTGGGTGCTCCGGGAAATGACCTCACCCGGGGGCAGCTTCTACGCCACGCAGGACGCCGACAGCGAAGGTGAGGAGGGGAAGTTCTTCGTCTGGAGCGAACAGGAGGTGAAGGAGACGCTGCTGGAGAGCCGGGGAGAATCGGCCGCCGAGTCGTTCTGCTACTGCTACGACGTGACGGCCGAGGGCAACTGGGAAGGCACCAATATCCTCAACAGGCCCAAGCCCCACGACCAGGCCGCCACGGTGCTCGGAATCGACGACGGAGAATTGTCCACCACGCTCGCCGCGTGCAGGGAAAGATTGCTGGAGGTGCGGGCGGGGCGAGTGGCACCCGACCGCGACGACAAGGTGCTGGTCGCCTGGAACGGGATGATGATCACGGCGATGGCCACCGCCGCACGCGCACTGGGCGAACCTCGCTACCGCCAGGCGGCCGAGGCGGCCGCGCGGGACATCTGGCAGAGCGTCCGCGACGACGACGGTCGGCTGGGACATTCGACCAAGGACAACCAACCCCGCTTCCCGGCCTTTCTCGACGATGTCACCTGCCTGCTCGATGGACTCTGCGAACTCGCCAGAGACGAACAGGGAGACGAGTTCAGGGAGTCGGCGGTCGAGTTGGCCGAGCAGTTGCTGGGGAGCTTCGGCGACCCCGCGGCGGATCCGCCGGATCTCCCGGGCGGATTCTTCTTCACCGCCGACGACTCCGAAGAACTGATCGCCCGCTACAAGCACACCAGCGACAACGCCACTCCGTCTGGCAACGGGATAGCGGCGACAGCACTAGTGAAGCTGTCCGAGTTGACCGGGGAGGATCGTTGGCGAGATGCTGCCGTCGATTGCCTGGTGCTGATGTCCAGACAAATGGCCCAGCAACCACTTGCCAGCGGGCAGGCCCTGCTGGCCCTCGACGACTGGCTCGGCTCCACGTCCGATTCTCCCGCCGAATGACCCCGCCGCCACCTCCCGAAATCTCCTGACTCCCATGCCCCAGACGCTGATGGAATTCGCCGACTGGCTCGACGGCCAGGACCACACTTGGCCGGTGCCTCCCCCGGCCGAACCGGTTAAGGCCACCGCGTTCGCCAAGCCGCTGGAGGGGATCGCCGCGGTCACCTGGAGCGTCTACGGCACGTTGCTGGAGATCAGTGACGGATGCCTGCACCTGGACCACCCGCAGCAGGTGAGAATGCAGGTGGCGATGGAGAAGACGATCAAGGCGTTCAACATGTGGCAGAGCATGAGCCGCAAGCCCGGGGCGCCCTGGCAGTACCTCTACGAACAGTACCGCGAATGCCTGGAACTGAAACAGATGACCGCGACCGGTCGCACGGGCAACTTTCCGCAGGTCAACTCCGCCGACCTGTGGCAGACTCTCATCGGACGGCTGATGCAGAACGAATATGAGATCGACGAGGAGTTCTACGGAGACGAGGACCAGTTCGCCGAGAAGGTGGCGTTCTTCTTCCACCAGTCGCTGCAGGGAGTCGCGGCGGCCAATGGCGCGGCCGGAGTGCTGACGGCCATCGCCAACTCCAGCTGCCGTCAGACCCTGCTGGCCGACGCGCAACCCTTCACGCTCGTCCAGTTGTTGCGGGGTCTCGGACGCGACGCTACACTACCGCCCCTCGGCGAGTTGCTCGACGCCGACGCCATGACACTCTCGTGCCAGCTCGGCCTCCGCAAACCCTCGCCCCCCCTCTACCAAGCCTGCCTCAACCGGCTGGCCGAGGATGGAATCGAACCCGGCGAGGTGCTCCATATCGGGAGTCGGCTGCGAGACGACCTCGCCGTTGCCAAGCAACTTGGAATGAAGATTGCCTTGTATGCCGGGGACAGTTCGAGCTTCAAAGCAAGCCAGGAGGAGGTCCGAGACCCGGACATGCGACCCGATCGCCTGCTGACCGAACTCACACAGGTCCTGACCGTTCTCGGAATCGATTAACCCGCTCAAAATCCAAACACCCCCATCATGCCCCCCCCGTCACTCTTCCCACTCGATCCGCTCGACTTCGACAACCCCCAGTTCGATCTCGATGAAATCCGCAAGGTGAACCCTCAGCGGCATCAGATGGAACAGTTGACCGCCGTGCTGATGGTCGACGAGGAGGCCCGGGGACTGGTCGGCTACAAGGACATCAGCAACGACGAGTTCTGGATCACCGGGCACATGCCCGGATTTCCGCTGATGCCCGGGGTGGTGATGTGCGAGTGTGCGGCTCAACTGGCCGGGTTCTTTGCACGGAAATACGACGTGCTCGGAGGGGATTACCTGGGATTCGGCGGCATGAACGACGTGAAGTTCCGCTATCCCGTCTTCCCGGGCGACCGGCTGGTGCTGATGGCGCAGCTGACCATGGTCAGACCGCATCGACGGGCCGAATTCGATTTTCAGGGGTTCGTCAAAGAGCGGATGGTCTTCTGTGGCACGATGATCGGTGTACCGATCAACCGCGACCAGCAGATCAACTGAAGCACGCAGCTGAAATCGTGAGACTTTCAACGAGTGTCCCGATGAGACCTCCGCCGACCGAGGACCTCGCGCCCTGGTTCCTCACCCTCGACGACCTCGACGATTCACTCGATTGGTCCGAGTTCTACGGCAACGACCATCCCGTCGAACTCGATGTCGGCTGCGGTCGCGGACTGTTCCTGGTCAACTCAGCAACAGCCCACCCGGAAACAAATTACTGCGGGATTGAGATCGATTATCGGGAGGGGCGGCGGACGGCGCGACGGCTCAAGAAACGGACAATGGCCAATGCCCGGGTGCTGGGCGGTGACGCCCGGGTGGCACTCGAAAAACTCGTCAAACCGCAATCGGTCGCCGCCGTACACGTCTACTTCCCCGACCCCTGGTGGAAACGCAAGCACCGGCGACGACGGATCTTCACCGACACGTTCCTGGAACTCGTCGCCGGGGTGCTGGTACCAGGAGGCGAACTGCATTCCTGGAGCGATGTCGGCGAGTATTTTCAGACCATCCGGGACCTGGTCGATCATCACGGCAACTTCCACGTACAACCGCTGCCGGACCTGAAGGACCCCGAACACGATATGGACTACCTGACCAGCTATCACCGAAAGGGGCGACGGGCCGGCTCGGAAATCCACCGCGGCCGCTGGCGATGCACCGTCGAGTGATTCGACCGGCTCGGCTGCGACTTGCCATCGCCTGACCACGGCTGTCACACTGGAGACTTCTGGCAAATTGCACCGATTGACACCAGCGACGGGAATTGAAGCCGATGAAGCCCAGGCCCAACCTCAAGTCGTGCTGGCGCCACGCGAAACGTGTTTTGATTGCGGCGGTTGCCGCGGGACTCGTGACAACACACTCGCAGGCATCCGCTCAGGACGCAAAACAGGCTTTTGTCGATGAAAAATCCGCAGGGGTCGACTTCCGGCTACAAGGTGAATACGTCGGCTGGGTGCTGACCGGATCCCAGGAATTTCATCCGATCGGTCTGCAGGTGATCTCGCTGGGTGGCGGAAAATTCGAGGCGGTCGAGTACCAGGGTGGTCTGCCGGGAGCCGGAGCGACGGGAAAGGCCCGTTTGCGGATCCCCGGTCAGCGACGGGGAAACTCGGCCCGGTTCATCCGGGACCCGTTGCAGATCGACGTGGCCAACGACCACGCGGTCTTCTTCCTGAAGTCCTTTGACGGTGTGATCGCCAAGTTGAATCGAGTGCACCGGGTCAGCCCGACGATGGGTGCCAAGCCACCGGCCGGCGCCGTGGCACTTTTCGACGGCCGCTCGACCGACTTCTTCAAGTCCGCCAGGGTCACCGAGTCGGGGTTGTTGATGGAGGGCACCGAGACGCGGTACGCCTACGGCAGCTTTCGCTTGCACCTGGAATTCCGTCTTCCGTTCATGCCGTTCGCCCGGGGCCAGGGCCGAAGCAACAGCGGGGTGTATTTGCAGAGTCGTTACGAGGTGCAGATCCTGGATTCGTTCGGCCTGGCCGGCAAGAACAACGAGTGCGGTGGTCTCTACCGTTACATCGAGCCGGCGACCAACATGTGCCTGCCCCCGTTGAGTTGGCAGACCTACGACATCGATCTTGACGCCGCGGCCTTCGACGCCTCGGGCAACAAGACCCGCAACGCCCGTCTGACGGTGCTGCACAACGGCGTGCTGGTTCACGACAATGTCGAGGTCAAGCGGAAGACGGGCGCGGGCAAGCCCGAGGGGCCGCTGGCGTTGCCGACCAAGCTGCAGAACCATGGCAACCCGGTCCGCTTCCGCAACATCTGGTTGCTGGACCGTTCGCCCAAGCCCGCCGCTCCCCGGCATTCGGCCGCGTCCGCCGAGTAGTTCGGCAACCCCACCCGCTGGGCAAACCCGTGTTGACCCCGGTCGGGACCGCGCCTAAATTACGCGCGCGACGGGCATTCGCTCGATCCGGATTCCCGGAAACTCCCTCTTGCCGCGGTTCCTCTCGCAGTTCCCGGCGACATGCTCCGGAACGGACAACGTGACACCCACTTCCCCGCTCCCCAAAACCGCACTGCGTGAACTGCTGCTCGGTTACGGCCTGGTCCCCGGCGACCATGTTCTCGATGCCACCGCCGGTGACGAGTTCACCGAACTCCTGGAGTTCCTCGGACTGGTTGTCGAGGATTTTGAAGAGCAGTCCGAACCGGGTCGCTGTCGACTGGTGCTGGCTCATCCCGAGAACCGGTCACCGGCCGAACTGTCTCGAGTGGCCGCCGAGTGGCTGGGTCGACTGGGTCCGGGCGGCACCCTGTTGCTGGTGGATGCCGAGCGTCCCGGCATGCTCTCGGCCTTCCCGGGCATCCACCGCCACTGGTCGTCAGAGGGCGTCGCACTCTCATCGCTGACCATCTCGTCGCTGACAAGACAACCGTCGGAATGGCGAGCGTTCGTCGCGGCCGCAACACCAGCCACGGATCTGTCGGCGGCCTAGCCGGGTGGTGGCAATTGAGCCACCCGCGTCCCGCTCGATATAATTTCCGGCTGCGGTTCTTGCTCAATCATCGCTCCCGGATCCTCCCGACGGTCACGTCGCATGAATTGGTTGCTGCTGTTCCGGATGCTCGGCCTGCTGGCCGCGCTGGTCGGTGGTTCGATGATCTTCAGCCTGCCGTGGGCCTTTCCGGCCTGTGGGCAGACCGAGACCTTCGAAATCAACGGCTTCTACGGCCTGCTGGGGTCGATCATCTGCAGCCTGGCGGTCGGTGGATCTCTGGCGTGGATCGGACGCAAGGCCAGCAATGCCCCGATGCTCCGCAAAGAGGCCCTGGCGATTGTCGGACTTGGATGGTTGCTGGCCGGGGTCCTGGGAGCCCTCCCATTTCTCCTCTCGGGCACCGAGACCACCACCGCTGGAAATGGCGAGACACCGAACGTGATCCGCGTGGGAGTCACCGACGCACTGTTCGAATCGATCTCGGGATTCACCACCACCGGCGCCAGCGTGCTGACTCACCTCGAAGCCGACGACGATCCAGACACGCCGAAAGTCCCCCGCTGCATCCTGTTCTGGCGCAGTTTCACCCATTGGCTCGGCGGCATGGGCATCGTCGTGCTGTTCGTGGCGATCCTCCGTCGACTGGGAGCCGGCGGCAAGGCACTGCTCAGAGGCGAGGTGCCCGGTCCGATGTCCGAGACGGTGAGACCCCGGGTCCAGCAGGCGGCGATGGTGATGTGGGCGATCTACGTCGCGATCAGCCTGCTGCTGGCCGTGGTGCTGGTCATCGAGGGCATGAGCGTCTTCGATTCGCTGTGCCACACTTTCGGCACCATGGCCACCGGTGGCTTCAGCACCCACAACGCCAGCGTGGGCGCATTCGACAGCGGCTGGATCGACTGGACAATCGTGCTCTTCATGATCGCGGCCGGAACCAACTTCTCGCTGTATCACCTCGCCCTGTCAAAACGCCGGGTCTGGCGGACATTTTTCCGCGACACCGAATTCCGTGTCTACCTGGCACTGCTGGTCATCTCGACGCTCAGCCTCGCCACGGTGGTCCATTTCAGCCACGGCGGCGACTCGCTGCTCACCTCGCTTCGCGAAGCCGCCTTCCAGGCCACTGCGATCATGACCACCACCGGGTTCACCACCGCCGACTTCGACACCTGGACCGGTTTCCCGCAGGGATTGCTGCTGTTGCTGATGTTCATCGGCGGCTGTGCCGGTTCGACCGGCGGCGGACTGAAGGTCGTCCGCTTCATCCTGTTCGCCAAGATCGTACGGCTGGAGATCGAACAGGCTTTCCGTCCCAACGTGGTCCGACCGTTGAGACTTGCCGGGGTGGCGATCGACAAGGCCCAGCGACACCAGGTGGTCGTCTATTTCTGCCTGGTGCTGTTGATCTTCATCATCAGCTGGATGCTGCTGCTGGTGATCCAGCCAGGCAGTCCGTGGCAGGGACACGAATCGGATCGCCTGATCGACACGGCCAGCGCCGTTGCCGCGACGCTCAACAACATCGGCCCCGGACTGGGCGTGTTCGGCCCGACACACAACTACGCCTTCCTGGCTCCCCAGTCGAAAATCCTGCTCTCGGTCCTGATGCTGCTCGGCCGACTCGAACTGTTCGCCATCCTCGTGTTGTTCATTCCCTCGTTCTGGCGATCGCGGTGACCGTCTCTTCTCCCCGTCACGGTCCATCTTGACGCTCGCCACCCGGCCCGCTTAAGGTGCTCGCCGTCCGGACAACCCACCATCTCGATCCAGCCAGCAGGGACGCGGCGGATGCGGATCTTCTTTTCAGTCGGTGAACCCAGCGGCGACGAGCACGCCGCGGGACTGATCCGGGAACTGCGAGAGCGGCGTCCGGACATCGTCGTCACCGGCTTCGGCGGGCCGAGGATGCAGCCGCTGATCGAGGAGTCCGGCGGTGAGCTGGTCTATCCGCTGACCGAGTTGGCGGTGATGGGCTTCACACGGGTCGTCCCGATGCTCGGTCGCTTCTACCGCCTGGTGAAGCGTGCCGAGGCGATCTTCAGCAACAACCCACCCGATGCGGTCGTGCTGGTCGATTTTCCCGGCTTCAACTGGTGGATCGCCCGCAAGGCCCACGCCGCCGGGATCCCGGTCTTCTACTACCTCCCGCCCCAGCTGTGGGCCTGGGCCCCGTGGCGGATCAAGAAAATCCGGCGATACGTCGACCACGTCCTGTGCGGGCTGCCGTTCGAATACGACTGGTACACCCGGCGAGGCGTTTCGGCCGAGTACGTCGGTCACCCGTTCTTCGACGAGGTGGCCGAGCGGTCTCTGGACGACGTGTTCCTCGCATCGTGCCGGAACAGACCCGGTCCGACGGTGGCGGTGCTGCCCGGATCACGGACCCACGAAGTCACCCTCAACTGGCCGCTGCTGCAGGCGGTGGCTCAGCGACTGGCCCGGGCACACCCCTCGGCCCGGTTCCTGGTCGCCAACTACAAGTCCGCTCACCGACGGCACTGCGAAGCGAGCTTCCTGGCAGATGAACAGGCGGCGGGTGGAGCCGGACGGCTCGAGTTCCACGTGGGGCGGACGTCTGAGATCATCGAGGCGGCCGATTGCTGCCTGATGGTCTCCGGCTCGGTCAGCCTCGAACTGCTCGCCCGCCAGACCCCCGCGGTGGTTGTCTACCGTGGAACACGGTTGAACGAGTTCCTGGCCAGGCGGCTGGTTTCCTGCCGCTACATGTCTCTGCCCAACCTGCTGATCGATGACGAATTGATGCCCGAGTTCCCCTTCTCA
>Ga0310123_10000167_pt1 | contig 57170 bp, 42 predicted proteins | sample CB6_AW_1057_MG_FD_203505 | JGI IMG/M metagenome (GOLD analysis project Ga0310123, IMG submission 203505) | Marine microbial communities from Western Arctic Ocean, Canada - CB6_AW_1057 | ecosystem: Environmental > Aquatic > Marine > Oceanic | place: Canada: Western Arctic Ocean | collected... | reverse complement strand
GGGGGCGGATCGGGAAGTAGTGCGTTGAGGTGCAGGAGCAGTGTCGATTTGCCGGCCCCGCTGGGTCCCAACAAAGCGATGCGTTCACCGGGTGAGACCGAGAATGAGACGTCGTGCAGGACGTTGCTGCCATCGCCGTAGGCAAAGGTCAGCTGTCGGATTTCGATGGCGAGGGCGGTAGTCATCGCTTGGGGACGCTCGGACCAGGAGAGTGCTGCTGGGGGCGAGGGATTGAGGTCAGCTGCGAAGATCAGGGCCACGGCCGGATGTGTCCGTCCCAGCCTCGGGCCAGCATCGCTCGGTGGATGCGCTGTCCGCGATCGAGAGACCGGATCACAAGCATTCCGACCATGCCGATTCCCGCCAGCCACTGCGTGATCCGGTTCGGGCGTCCCAGGCAACGTGCTTTGCGCGCGATCCTCAGTCGCCCGGTTTCCTCCCACAACACGAAGAGGTAGCGATACATCATCGCCAGGCTGGCGACGACCACCGCAGGCAGTCGCAGCGCGTAGAGTGTCGAGATCAGGCTGTCGAAGGGCAGGACACGGATCAGCCACAAACCGGCCAGGAATGACACGGCACCCCGGATGATCACCGTGGCGGCAAGCTGCATCCAGGAGGCGGTGAATCCCTGCGAGAGGGGGATCGAGATCGCCACCAGAGTGATCACCGGCAGAAACAGGGCCAGTCGTCGGGCGAGGGTCCGCAGAGTGAGGCCGGCGATGGCCAGGGCTGCGAGTGTCACCGCCAGCAGGGCGCCGGCTGCGGGCCACGACTCCCACGACAGTGAGCAGGCCAGCAGCACGACGCCCAGGCTGGCCATGAGCTTCAGCAACGCAGCGGCCGAGACGACTCGAGGAGGCGGCGGAAGAGGATCAACCACGGGAAGCTCCCGCGGCCGAGTCGGAGGTTCGATCCAGTGGGCGACCCAGCACCAGCGCGATACCAAACACGACCAGCGTGCCAATCAGCCCTGAAAGCACGACGCTCCAGCTCTCCCATCCCTCGTCACCGAGCACCTGGTCGTAGCCGCCAAAGAGCGACAGGCCGGCGGACTGTGGTGCCGGCAATTCGCTTTGCTGCACGGCGGCTTCGAGTCCGTCGGGTGCCGAGGAGGCCAGCGGTGAGAGCAGCAGTACCACGAGCAGTGCCGTGGCGAGTCCGGCGACGAGCGTACGCCGCCACGGTCGGCCGCTGGAGGCTGGCGGGTTGTAGAGCAGTTCGGGACGGCGGGTCGCTACGAAGCGAATCACCCCGCCGGAGATCAGGCTCTCGCCGATCCCGATCAACGCGTGAAAGAGCATCATCAGCGCCAGGAATCTTCCCAGCTGGAAGTCGGGATTGGCGGCGTGAGAGATGGCGAATTCGACCGAGCAGAGGACCGCGGCGGCCATCACCGTGAACCAGCTGGCCACCACGACACCGATCACCCGTCCGCGGACCGTGTCGCCTGTCAGCCGAGCGACTGCCGACTGGATGGCGTATCCGCCCAGGCATCCGATTACGGCCATGTGCAGCACGTTGGGGCCCAGCGCCAGCAGACCTCCGTCATTGAACAGGAACTTCTGCACAAACAGAACCAGGGTCAGCGCCAGGCAACCGGCCCAGGGGCCCAGCAGGCGTGCCGCGAGGACCGCGCCGACCAGGTGGCCCGACGTGCCCGCGGCGACCGGGAAGTTCACCATCTGGCCGGCAAACACCAGCGCCGCGACCATCCCGGTCATCGGAACCGTGCGGTCGGCCAGCGAGTCCTTGAGGCGATGGACGCTGTAGCCGACGGCGACCAGCGAGATTCCCCCGGTGACGAGGCAGACAGGTGTGTCGAGCAGGCCGTCGGGGATGTGCATCGGGACCGCAGGCGGTGGGTGGGGGGGCGGGGCGGTGCTGGGAGAGATATGTGAGAGAGTGGCGAGTCGCCGGAAATGCTCGAGGTCGATAGAATTCCCAATCTAGTTCGCCAACCAGCCCATTGCAATCTGCCGCGATTACGTGGCGGGGTATCCGGATGACTCGACCGCTGTCGGATTGGGAACGCTGGGTGGGGCTGAGGTCGTCGGAGGAGCTGTTGCTGGCCGTCCAGGCGGATTCCGGAGCGGAGCTGGGCCTGCAGGATCGGCTGCGCAGGCGGTTCGATGCGGACCTGGTGCGGACGGGACTTCAACTGCGAGACGCGCGGGACCGGGCCGGGGCCCGCTTCAGCCGAGGCGAGGAGATGTGGTTCGATCGGATCGGTCTCGAGCAGGCCACCGGCGAGGCGGTTGCGAGGCACAAGGCGAAGCGGTTCACGGGGCCGACGTGGGATTTGTGTTGCGGGATCGGCGGCGATGCGTTGGCACTGGGTGCGGATTGCCACGTCGTGGCCGTCGACAGTGATCCGGCCCGTGCCTTGTGTTGCCGTTGGAACACGGAACTCTATGGAGTGGGCGGTCGCGTGGGAGTCGTGGCGGGTGACGTCAGGCGGCTGGGCCCCTTGGCGGGTCTGGTGCACATCGATCCGGATCAGCGTGCCGATGGACGGAAGCGTTCGCACCGGATCGAGGATGCCGAGCCGGGTCGTGAATTCCTCGAGCAGCTGGTATCCGGGCAGAACGGGTCATCCGTCGGGGGTGCCATCAAGCTGAGTCCCGCTGCAAATTTCCTCGGCAAGTTTTCCGGCTGCGAGATCGAACTGGTCAGCGTGCGGCGGGAATGCAAGCAGGCGGTGATCTGGTTTGGAGACCTTGCGGGCCCGCCCCCGGCCGGGCAGCCGCAGTTGTTTCGGGCGACCTCGTTGCCCACCGGTGAGACCCTGGTCGGGCACCCTCTCTCGGCAGAGTTTCGGTTGGAGGACCCGGGCGAGTACCTGCTGGATCCCGACCCGGCGGTGGTGCGATCGGGGCTGGTCGATCGACTGGCGGAAGTTTGCGGAGGCTGGAGGCTGGACGACCGCGAGGAGTACCTCTCGGCCGATACGCCGTCGCAGACCCCACTGGCGCAGTGTTTTCGGATCGAGGCGGTGACGGCGAACAAGCCTCGAGCAATCCGCGACGCGGCGCGGGCGGCGGGGTTTGGGCCACTGGAGATCAAGTGCCGCCACGTGGGGGTGGATGCCGAGGTCCTGCGGCGGAAGTTGAAGCTGGACGGAGACCGACCCGGCGTGGTCGTGGTGGCCCGCATCCAGGGACGCACGCGCGCGGTGATCGCTCACCGCGTGATCACCTGAACCGCCTGAGCCCCGCCTGAACCGGCGTGTGTGTCGGTGTGGACCGAGCGACGCGGTTCGAGGGGCCTGGTTGGTGTCTAGTTGGCATCCGGCCGTGGCTCGGTGAAGGCGAACTGCAGGCTGGGAACCGGGATCAGTTGCGTCGGCGTGCTGCCTCGCTGCGAGCGAAACGGGATGGCGTAGGCCTGGACACGTCCGGAGGAGAGTTCGGCGACGTAGATGTAGCTGGGAGCATACGAGGCAGTTCCTCGTCCGGTCGCCTGGGCCAGACCGCTGACGATCGAGTATCGCGCCGGCTTGTTGGGGTCGACGCCGAAGTCCCGGGCCACCGGTCTGGAATAGACCCACATGAATTGCCTGGCGGTGCGATCGAGTGCGAAGCCGCGGAGTTGACCGGTGAAGAAATCGAGCACGAACACCGCTTCGCTGGCAGGTCCGGTCATCGCGGTGGTCATGGCGAACTTGTCGTTGCGGTCGCTGGTGAAGGCGACGGCATGCTGGCTGGGCCAGGCCCAGGCCAGGCCGCCCCCGATTCCCACACCCAGGATCAGCCAGGCCACACGGGATCCCAACGGCTTGAGCAGGCGATGCGGCATGGTCAACTCTCCTTTGGCACATCTCGAGGGACACCACGCCAGCAGCGGATCGCAGCGTGTGGCGCGAGTCTACCCGGTTTGATCAGACCCGGCCAGATCAGCTTGCCTGCGGAGGCCCGGGCCGTTCGTTGTAATCGCGGGGATCGAGTTGTAATCTTTGGTCGATCAGTAGAACGCTCGGCGAGTCGCGAGCACGGCCGGGCAGCGTCCAACCGGAGTGTCAGGTGATGGAGACGACCAACGGGGCCCTGGGCCGCAAGTTGAGAATGGGGCTGGTGGGTGGCGGCCAGGGTGCATTCATCGGCCGGGTCCACGCCACCGCCGCGGTACTCGACAATAGAGCCGCCCTGGTCGCCGGGGCACTCTCGTCGGATCCCGAACGCGCTCGAGCGTCGGCTCCGGCGTACGACATCGCCCCCGATCGGGCCTACGGGTCCTATGCCGAGTTGGTCGAGGGAGAGTCGGCACGCGAACCCGGCGACCGGGTCGACTTCATCAGTATCGCCACCCCAAACCACACTCATTTCGACATCGCCCGCATGGCGCTCGAGGCCGGTTTCAACGTGATCTGCGACAAGCCGATGACGTTTGACAGCGAACAAGCCGAGGCATTGTGTGCGGCGGTTGAGGCGTCCGGGGCGGTGTTCGCCGTGACCCACAACTACACCGGCTACCCGATGGTTCGGCAGGCTCGGGAGATGATCGCATCGGGGGAATTGGGTGAGATCCAGGCGGTGCGGTCGCAGTACCTGCAGGGTTGGTTGAGGACCCGGATCGAGCTGGAGGGTCAAAAGCAGTCGGCCTGGCGGACCGACCCCGCTCAGTCGGGAGCCGCCGGTGCCTTCGGCGACATCGGCACTCACGCCTTCAACCTGGCCCGTTACATGACCGGCCTGTTGCCCGAGTCGGTCCGCGCCAATCTCGAGAAGTTCGAAGAGGGCCGGCTGCTGGACGATTACGGCCACGCGGTGATCCGCTTCCAGGGTGGCGGAGTGGGCACAGTGACCGGCAGCCAGGTGTCTCACGGACGCGAGAACGACCTGCGGATCGAGATCGACGGAACCAAGGGGGCGTTGTCGTGGTCGCAGGAGGAGCCCAACAAGATGATGGTCCGTCGCAACGGGGAGCCTCATCAGCTGTACACCCGTGACCCGAACGCTCCGTTCATGAACGAGCCGGGAGCCGCGGCCTGCCGGTTGCCCTCGGGGCATCCGGAGGCGTTTCTCGAGGCCTTCGCCAACGTGTACCGCTCGGCATACGATGCCATGATCAGCCGACTCAGTGGCGAGCCGTTTGAGACTCGGGACACCATCTATCCCAACGTCTACGACGGAGCCGAGGGAATGTTTTTCATCCAGCAGTGCGTGGCCAGTAGCGCCCAGGGGGGCGAACTGGTGAGCCTGGCCTACGACGGGGCACGACGGTAGTCGTTGCGGGAGAGCTTTGCGATGCGTTGGCCGCTGCATTACCAGATCCTGGCGGCGACGCTGCTGGGGGCGGGTCTCGGGCTGGCGTTCAATCCCGGTTCCTCGCAGTTGGCAGATGTGCGCTACCAGCCGGGGGCGGCTGGTGGCTTGGTCGAGGTGGACCCCGGCGAGCCGCCGGTGCGGTTGCTCGACGTGGCCGTCGGCGCCGACGCGAATCTCAAGGGGGCCAGCACCGGAGCGGTTACCGGGAGGTCGGTGCGGTTCCGTTTCGAATCCGACGGTGTGCACGCCGTCTATTCGAGGACGTACCAGGTCGAGGACCGCAGTATCCCGATGATCTCGCGGCTGGAGCTGGGGACTCCGGCGGAGTTGAAGAAGAGTCACGCGTGGCTGGAGTCCTCGTTGGTGACTTATAGCGACAGCATCGGCCGCTGGCTGGATGACATCGCTCGCTGGATCGGCGACCTGTTCCTGCGTCTGCTGAAGATGGTCACCGTGCCGCTGATCGCCACCTCGCTGGTCTCGGCGGTCGCCGGGCTGGGTGGCCGAGGCCGGCTGGGTGGTCTGTTTGGCGGGACGCTGCTGTATTACCTGGTCACCAGCCTGCTGGCGATCACCACAGGACTGTTGCTGGTCAACCTGATTGCTCCGGGCGTGGGTGCCGAGCTGCCGGGTGCCTCGCGAGAAGTGGTTGGGGGCGAGGGGGAGTCGTTGCCGGGGATCTTCAACGGGCTGGTTGAGAAGCTGGTGCCGACCAATCCCCTGGGAGCTCTGGCCAACAGCGAGTTCCTCTCGATCATCTCCTTCAGCATTCTCTTCGGCATCTTCCTCGGCCGCGTGCGTGGTGCGGTAACAGAGACCCTGATCAGGTGTGTCGACGCGGCCTTCGAAGTGATGATGGCGTTGACGCAGTGGGTGATCCGCCTGGCCCCGATCGGAGTCGCCGCCTTCATGCTCTCGGCCACCGTTTCGCAGGGAGCGGAGGTGTTCGTGACGCTGGGCTGGTACATGCTGACGGTGTTTCTGGCGCTGGCGGTGCACGCGTGCATCGTGCTGCCGCTGATCCTGAAGTTCGTCGCGCGACGTGATCCGTGGGAGTACGCTCGGGCACTCTCGCCGGCCTTGCTGACCGCCTTCTCGACCGCGTCCTCCAACGGCACGCTGCCGCTGACGATGTCGTCGGTCGAGGAACGGGCGGGTGTTCCGCGGCGGGTGGGGGCCTTCGTGTTGCCGTTGGGAGCCACGATCAACATGGATGGCACGGCGTTGTACGAAGTGGTAGCCGTGCTGTTCATCGCACAGGCCACGCCGGGCTTCGAGCTGGGGTTCGCCGACCAGCTACTGGTTGCGGTCACGGCGTTGCTGGCCAGCGTCGGGGCGGCCGGCATACCGCATGCCGGCCTGGTGATGATGGCGATCGTGTTGCACGCGGTCAATTTGCCCATGGAAGCCCAGGGCCTGATCCTGGCCGTCGACCGGGTGCTGGACATGTGCCGCACGTCGGTCAATGTCTGGAGTGATTCCTGCGGCTGTGCAGTGGTGGCCCGTTTCGGGGGCGGTGAGGCCAGCGAGGACGCTTGAAGGGTCCAATCGTCGCGTCCCCCACATCCGGCATAAGCCTCAGCCTGCGGCCGGAACTGCTTTGGGGCGGGCGGCGCAGCCGATCAAGATCACAGCGTAGCCGGTGTGTATGCCGGTTGAGGGACCGCCGTACGCAAAGGGAGAGACGGACGGTCCTGTTTGGAGAATCACGATGTTTGCGGCGGACGAATCATCCGCCGGCCCGGTTGCGGAGTACCGCGAGCGGGTTGTGCGGTTGTGTGAAAAGTTCACCCGGGCCACCGGTTGGACCGTCCGCTTCGTGGGAGATGGCCACGAGGTGAGCGGTGAGGGTGCGCACAGCGGGCAGGTGGCTACGTGCAATCCGCGACTGGGGACCGTCGAGTTGTTGCTGCCTGCGGGAGTCGACGCCGACTCGCGACAGCGAGCCCAGTCGGCGACCGGTCTGCTGGTGGAGATGATCGAGCAGCTGGGTGCTTCGTGGAGAGACACCAGCCAGCGTGATTCGGAGGTGAAACGCCTGGTCGAGATCGGCGAAACCGTATCCACGGCCAGCGACGGTGCCGAGGTGGTCCCGGTGCTGCTGAGAGCCGCCGTCGAATTGACGCATACGCAATTGGCCAGCTTTCACCTGCTGGACTCCGACACCAGGACACTCAAGCTGCGTGGACAGGCAACCTGCGAAAACGGTGAGAGCCTCGACACGGAACTCACGCGACGAGTCGACGAATCGGTGGTCGACCTGAGGGCTCTGGTCGAGGGGCCGATCCTGGTCGAGACCGAGCAGGCCTGGTTGCCGTCGGACACGGCTGCGGCGCTGTGCGTTCCGGTACTCGGAGCCGATGGGCCGCTGGGTACGATCTGGGTCAGCACCCGCCGGCATGGAGGCGTCGGCGCCGATCAGGTCAGCCTGCTTCAGGCGTTGGCTACCCAACTCGCCGGGCTGCTCGACCGCATGGCGACCCGCGACGAGCAGGCGATTCGAGAGCGAGTGATGAGTGAACTCGAGGGGCTCTCGGAAGCTCACTCGGGCGAACAGCTGGGCATCCTGCCTCCGGAAACAGGTTTCGAAGTGGTCGGTCGCTGTCACAGCAAGTGCGAGGTGGGCGGCGATTTGTGCGAGTTGGTGCCGCTGGAGGAGGGCCGGACACTGGTGGCCGTGGGGGACGCGTGCGGGCACAGCGTCCAGGCAGCCTTCGTGATGACCGCGGTTCGCAGCGCCATGAGTGCGGTGCTCGATGATCGCGACGCGGCCAGCGTGTCACCGACCGAGGTGGTCCGCCGCCTGAACCGGGCCCTGTGCCGGGTCACCGTGGGGCACCAGTTCATGAGCTGCCTGGTCGGAGTGATCGACTCAAATCGGATGAGCTTCGTCTACACCAACGCCGGGCACCCCGTCCCGATCCTGTACCGGGATGGGGACTGCCAGTCGCTCGAATCGCATGGCATGCCGTTGGGGATCATTCCCGATGCCGAGTACACATCCGACGAAGTCACACTGCGTGCAGAGGACGTGCTGGTACTGTTTTCCGACGGTGTGCTCGAGACGATGAACAGTCGTCAGGAGCTGTTTCGGCCCGAGGGTGTGATCCAGACGATCGAGCAGGGTGTTGCGGGCGAGCCGATCGCCGAGTTGATGGACCGGATCTGGGACGCCAGCCAGCAGCATGGGGACGGCGGGACCGAGGATGACAAGACGCTGCTGGTGCTGCGGATGGAGCAGCGTCCGGTCGCCCGGCCGCCTCACCACAGCCGGTCCGATCGATCGTCGAAGGGCGACGCGGCCCACTCGACGATCAGTTCTCACTGTAGTTGACCCGGCCCAGGGCGTCTCGGCCGAGCGGGTCATCGAGGAAGCGAACGCGGCAGCCTTCGCAGAGATCAAACCGCATTCTCTGCGAGCCCGTCTCCCGAGGCGCCTCGACCTGCCCACTCTCGATCAGAGCCACCTCCTCGGTGACCAGCTCAAGTTGATCCGAGTCGAAGTCGGCCTCGTGCAACTCATCAGGATCGAAGGCGGCAAAGACCTCGACCTTGACGACGAAATGTTCGTCGTGGATTGAGTCTCCGCAGAGATCACACGAGAAGTGACGCATGGAGCGTTGCCGAGCGGCGTGATGGGTACGACCTGATTATATCCGCGACGACTCCGGAGGGGAAAGCCAGCGGCCGGGGTTTTCAATCAGACACGGGACGGGGCCGGGCTGATCACTTGCCGGGCAAGCGGACGATGCCGTCCCAATCGGGAGGTGCGACGCGGTTGTGTTGAGTGATCAGCATGGTCAGGAAGTCCTGGGCTCGGTCCGAGGCGGGCATCGCGTGCAGGCAGCGGTAGGCGGCTTCCCAGTCACCCTTAATGAAGTGATCGACTCCCTGCTCGAATCGCTCGATATGCTCATCGGTCAGTTCGGGCCACTCGTCCTGCGGCGGCAGCAGTTCGCTGATGGTGTGGGGAGTTTCGAGGCCATAGGGCAGGACGCGGGCGAGTCGTCTGACCCGTGCCTCGTCGGTTCCCAGCGAGTCCCGCGTGCGGTCGGCGGTGGCCTGGTCCATCAGGATCGGCACGTGGAGTTGCCGTGTGAGGCTTTCGAGTCGGCTGGCGAGGTTGACGACGGGACCGAAGACGGTGACCTTGACCTGCTCGGCGGTGCCGATCTTGCCGGCCACGGCGCGTCCGTGTGCGAGACCGATGCCGAGCGAGAATTCTGCGAGCGGGTGGTCGGGGTCTCCGGCAGCCTTCTGCAGTTCGCTGCGGATGCCCAGTGCCGCACGGCAGGCGTCCTGCGTGGCGGTTGCGTCCGGGAAGGGCCAGCCCCAGAAACCCAGTGCCGCGTCGCCCTGGAAGTCGCCGGTGACGCCGCCGTAGCGGTGGATCTGGGTGGTGATCACACCCAGGATGCGGCTGACCCGGTCCAGCAGCGCGATCAGGTCGTCCGAGGAGGTCTCGGCATGCCGCGAAAAGTCACGCAGGTCACAGAACATGACCGTCACGTCGCATTCACGAGGTTCCAGCAGCGAGGTGTCGGGATCATCACCCAGTGCGGCCAGCACCGGCGGAGCGAAGAACTGGCGGAAGCTGGAGCGTTGCCGTTCGAGCCGATTGACCCGCCGGATGGCTCCCACCACGGCGGCAATCAACTCGGTGTACTTCACATCCGATTCGAGTATGGGCCGGCCGCTTTGGGCAGAGGCACCCGGTGCCCGACCGGCGACATAGATCGCTCGACGTTCTCCGGGCACGTCACGGATCGGCGTGCAGTAGGCCCAGTTGAATTCTCCGACGACGGTGTACTGGGATTCGGCCTGCTCGGCGTCCCAGGTGTGCAGGATGCTGTGAGCCGAGTCGCCCATTGCGTCGCGGACCAGCCGGCTGCTGGGTCGGACCGGTCCGGCGGTCTCCTGTCGACGGTCCCAGTGGAGCACCGAGATCGCTGGGGTATCGGTGTCATTGGGCGTCAATTCGACAATCGCGACTGCGTCGGCGTGAGTGACCCCGGCGAGCAGCAGGCCGGCGAGTCGATGGTGCAGGTCGTCGTCGGAGCGCGCGCCCCAGATCAATTCGGGCAGCCGCGTGAGCACTTCCAGTCGCTTGCCGGGGTCTCGGAAGGGGACCGCTTTGAGTTGTCCGGGCTCGAAGCGAACCGCCTCGATGCCCTCGGGGTGATCCGAGGCCGAGTGCGAATCGGTGCCGTGTCCCAGATGAAAGCTGGTCTGGCCGACGACGAAGAAGTCGCCGGAGGCGAGATCAGAACTGGTGACCGGCTCGCCGGCGACGAAAACCGGGTTCGGGGTGCCCTCGGCGATTTCCAGACGGACTTTGTCGCTGTCGTCGGCCAGCAGCGTGAGGTGGAGCTGCGAGAGATGAGGTTCCCAGGGGATTGCCAGTCCCGCCTGAGTGCCGCGTCCGATTTCCAGCGGGCGGCCGGGCTGGAGCCTGACGGTGCAGCGTTGTTCGGGTGTGGTTCCGATGGCGATCAGTTCAAGCATCGCGCTCCTCCGAGAAGGTGTCGGAGGTACGGGAGGTGGGCAGCGAAGAGGCCACCGATCCGGGCCGAGCGCCTCGGGCACCCAGTCGCGTTCGCCTGAGGCTGACGAAGACCACTCCCCAGATCAGCATCAGCAACAAGCCACTGGCGGTCAGGGCTGCCTGCCAGGTCTTCAGCACATTTTGTCTCATGGCCTCGATCGGTTGCAGGGCCCGGTCGCGGCGTTCCTGGACAACTGCGTACCAGCCGGACTGACCGACGGGACTGACCGCAGCCAGCCAACGGCCTTCGAAGTCGGGCGAGTGTTTTCCGACGGGATCGATGTAGTTGTCGAGTCGGATGGTGGCCAGGGAGCCATCGTCGAGGGGGGGCAGTGCGGTGCGGAGCTCGGGATCGAGTTCCACGATGGGTCCACCTTTGACGTGATCCTGCAGCCAGGGGTGGTCCAGCAGTCGGCCATTCCGCGAGTCGAGGATGGCGATGGTGCGGGCGACACTGGTGGTGGCATCCGAGTCGAGGCTGGGCTTGTACTCGGCATAGGGGGCCGAGAGTACGCTGCCCAGTTCACGGGTCCCGGCCAGGATCGCGATCACCCGGCCACTTGCATCCCGGATGGGTACCGAGAGCGCGACAATGGCGCGGCCGGTCGCCTTGCTCTGGAAGGCCAACGAGAGGTGCGGGGCGGTGATCGGGGCGAGGTCTTCGGGGAGCTGGTCTATGGGATACTCACGACCCTGGCCATGGTAGTAGTCGCGGTGAGCCCACCGCTTGTCGAGCGTGGCCAGGTTGGTCGGACCCCTCCATCTCTGGTATCCGTCACGATCGACGACGAACCAGCTGGCGTCGGGCAGTCGATCGCCGGCATCGCGGCGTCGGTTGGCCAGCAGTCGGGCGGAGTTGAGGTGTTCGTCCAGGGCGTCGCGGCGTGTCCAGTCTCGCGTGGCGGCCGAGGCAAGCAGGTCCTGCAGTCGTGGTGATGCGGCGACTTCGCGGAGTTCCTGGGTCCAGCCTTCGAGTTCTCGTTCGACACCGCGGGCCATGATGCGGGCTGAAACGGTATCGCTTTCGATGGCGCGGGTGATCAGGTTCCGTTGGGCGGTGCCGACGGCGTCGTTTGTGGCCGAGAGTCCGAAGAGGAACATGGCGACCATCAGCACCAGGGGCAGGATGCCTCCCAGTGCGATCAGCGGGCGCCGGGCCCGATGCCGGTCGCGGTCGTCGAAGGCGTCGAGAACCGACTGGGCGTTGGGGAAGCGGTCTTCGGGGTCCAGTTGCAGGCAGCGGTCGACCAGGTCGGCCAAGCGTCTGTCGACGCCGCCCTGGCGACGGTGATCGGGGATGCGGGCGGTCTTTGCGACGATGGTGCGGTAGGCGGCCAGGCGGGCCGTCAGCGAGTCGGCCGCGGCGAGTGCTTGTTCGGATTCGGGGGAGCGGTAGGGCGGGGCGCCGATCAGCAGGTGGTACAGCAGTGCGCCCAGGGCGTAGACATCCCAGCGGGCATCGGGCAGGGCACCCAGGTCGGCCTGTTCGGGGGCCATGTAGTAGAGCGTACCCAGGGCGGGGTCCTGTTCGTGCGAGAGGCGGGATTGTCCGAAGTCGCACAGCCGGGGCGAGAGGTCATCGTCGAGCAGCACGTTGCCGGGCTTGAGGTCGCAGTGCAGGATGCCACGGCCGTGAGCGTGCACCAGGCCCTGCAGCACACCACGGGCGATCCGCACCGCCTCGGGCACACCCAGGGGGCCCTCGGCGAGATGCCCGGCCAGAGATCCGTGCTCGAGGTACTCCATCACGTAGTACGGCGGGTCACTCTCCCAGCCGACGGCCAACAGGCCGACGATGTGCCGTGAACTGTCCAGTGCGGCCAGTTTTTCGACTTCGCGTGAGAGCAGCGTCCAGTCGAGTCGTCCGGGGTGGCTGTAGATCTTGACGGCCACCAGCCGCCCGGTGTTCTCTTCTCGAGCCAGCCAGACCGAACCGAAGGCCCCGTCGCCCAGGCAGCGTTGGAAGGCGTAGCCGGGCAGCACCAGCGCGGGGTGCCGCGACTGTCGGCTGAGGGTCCGGGACTGGGCCGCGGACGACTCGTCCTGGACAAGGGTGTCCTTCGATGGCTGTGCGGTTTCAGTCACCCTGGCAGCAGGCTCGCGTGGGAGTGAGGGACTTTTCGAAGGCGACCCGCGGGGGGGGCCGATACCATTCCATTGTGGGACCAGCACCTCGGTTGTGGCAACGCCGTGGGGGGGGCGAATCCTGCTGCCGTGATGCGTTGTCGAGTGGCTGCGGGTCGGGTAAAATGGGTGGGATGACCGAGGGAATGGACGAGAGTGTGCGGTACAGGGATGGCGGGGAATCGCTCGGAGAAATGCCGTTGCCGCTGGCCCGCGGCCGGTCGCGTGGCCGGGATCCGCTGATGAGGACTCGCGCCGCAGGACTCGTGGAACAGGAGCAGGCACGTGGCTGAGGACGAGGAGTTCGAGGGCAACGAGTCAATCGAACCGGACAGCGGTGGCGTGATCGAATCGGGTGAACAGATCACTCAGCTCGACATCCAGGACGAGATGCGCGACAGCTATCTCACCTACGCCATGAGCGTGATCATCAGCCGGGCGCTGCCCGATGCCCGCGATGGTCTCAAGCCCTCCCAGCGACGGATCCTGGTCGCGATGAACGACCTGCGGCTCGGTCCCAATTCGTCGCGGGTCAAGTGTGCCAAGATTTCCGGCGACACCAGCGGCAATTATCACCCTCACGGCGACGGCTCGATCTATCCCACCCTGGTCCGCATGGCCCAGGACTGGATCATGCGGGACGTGCTGATCGACAAGCAGGGCAACTTCGGCTCGCTGGCCGGACTGCCTCCCGCGGCGATGAGGTACACCGAGGCACGGCTCTCGGCGGTGGCCGGCGAGATGCTGGCCGACATCGACCGCGACACGGTCGACTTCGTGCCGACCTACGACCAACGCAACATCGAACCGGTCGTGCTCCCCTCGAGATTCCCCAACCTGCTGGTCAACGGGTCCAACGGGATCGCCGTGGGGATGGCCACCAGCATCCCTCCGCACAACCTCGAAGAAGTCTGCGAGTCGGTGATCCGGCTGATCGACGACCCGGAGATCTCGATCGACGAACTGATCGAGGTGGTTCCGGCTCCCGATTTTCCGACCGGCGGGGTGATCTGCGGCGAGGCGGGAGTGCGGCGGGGGTACCTGACGGGCCGCTCGACCCTGGTCTTGAGGGCCAGGACCGAGTTCATCATCGAGAAGAACACCGACGTGATCGTGGTCTCGGAGATTCCCTATCTCGAGACCCGGGACCGCATCCGCGAGAAACTCGAGGTGCTGGTCCGCGACGAGCGGATCAAGGGGATCTCACGGATTGTCGACCTGACCGATCGCAACGTGCCGCCCTGGCAGGTCAACTTGCACATCGTGCTCAAGCGCGACGCAGACCGTGACGTGGTGCTCAATCAGCTCTTCCAGTACTCACCGCTGCAGTCGACGGTGAGCATGATCCTGCTGGCGCTGGTCGGAGGCCGACCGCAGGTGCTCTCGCTCAAGCGGCTGCTCGAAGAATTTCTCAGGCACCGCGTCGACGTGATCCGGCGGCGGACCGAGTTCCTGCTGGCCGAAGCCCGCAAGCGGAAGCACACCGTCGAAGGCCTGCTGATCGCCCAGATCGACATCGACCAGGTGATCCAGACGATCCGCGACTCGGAAAGCCGCTCGGCGGCTCGGGATCGGTTGCAGGAGATGGAGGTGGCCGCCGAGCTGGTGGCGCGGGCACTGGGCCAAGAGGGGTTTGTGGCGTTTGTCGAGGAGAGAGAGGCGGCCGACTCCTATACGCTCTCGGCCAAACAGGCCGAGGCGATCGTGTCGATGCAGCTGGGGTCGTTGGCGAATCTCGAGCGTGAGCAGCTGGGCGAGGAACATGCCGGGTTGCTGAGTGAGATTGCCGAGCACCTGAGACTGCTCTCGGACGAGGCCAACCTGAGGGCGGTGGTTCGCGAGGACATGCTCGAGATCCAGCAGAAGTACGGCAACCCGAGGAGGACGGAGGTCTCATCCGAGGAGATCGGGCACGTGGATCGGGAGGACCTGATCACCGAAGAGCCGATGGTGGTGACACTCTCGAGCCAGTCCTACATCAAGCGGACCCCGCTGGCACGTTACAAGGCCCAGGGACGCGGCGGGCAGGGGATCGCCGGAGCCAAGAACGAAGTCGAGGACCCGGTGGCCCACGTGTTCGCCTCCAGTACTCACTCGTGGCTGCTGTTCTTCACCGACCGCGGCAAGGTGCACTGGCGCAAGGTCTATGACCTGCCGCAGGCACGCCGCGCGGCACGAGGCCGCGCGGTGGTCAACCTGCTCTCGCTCGGCGACGACGAGCGGGTGTCCAACTGCCTGGCGGTGCGTGAGTTTGACGAGGAACGGTTCCTGGTGATCGTGACCCGTCGCGGTATCGTCAAGAAGACCCCGCTGAGTGCCTACAGTCGGCCCAAGCAGGGCGGGATCATCGCGATCAATCTCGATGAGGGTGACGAGCTGGTCAATGTGTGGCTGATCGAGCCGGGCCAGGATGTACTGATCGCCACGCGACAGGGCATGTCGATCCGGTTCAGCGAGGCGGATGCCCGCAGCATGGGACGTGCCACCCGAGGGGTCCGAGGCATCAACCTCGCCGATGACGATGAAGTGGTCGGGATGGTGGTGGCCGAGCCGGAGTTGAGCCTGCTTACGGTCTGTGAGAATGGGTATGGCAAGCGGACCGTGCTGGGAGACGGGGGTGGTGTGGCGGCTGAAGCTGAGGCCGAGCCGGATGCTGAAGCGGAACCGGATGCGGAGCAGGAGTCGGCCGACGATGAAGAGACTCCGGTCTCAAGCAGTGGCCATTACCGGCGTCAGAGGCGAGGCGGTAAAGGGCTGATTGACATCCGCACCACCGACCGCAACGGGCCGGTGATTGACGTAACGGCCGTCAACGACGGGGACGAGATCCTGATGATGACCGCTGGTGGCATGCTTCAGAGGGTGCGAGCCGGAGACATCCGGCCGATCGGGCGAAATACACAGGGCGTGAGACTGATCAGGCTCAAGGAGGGCGACCGGTTTGTCTCGCTGGCACGGATCCCCGGCGAAATCCTGGATTGAGCGATGTCGAGGTTGTTGGTCACCGGTGGTTGCGGGTTCATCGGATCGAATTTCATCCGCTGGCTGCTCGAGGATGACCCCGCGGCGGAAATCGTCAATCTCGACAAGCTGACCTACGCCGGAAATCCCGAGAACCTGGCATCTGTGTCGGGTTCTGAGCGTTACGAATTCCGCCAGGGCGACATCGGCGACCGGGCGGTGGTGGACGGGTTGCTCGAGGAGTTCACGATCGACGGGATCGTGAATTTCGCGGCCGAGAGTCACGTGGACCGCAGCATCCTGGATTCCACCCCGTTCATCGAGACGAACATCGCGGGCACGCAGGTACTGATTGATGCGGCGCGGGCCGCGGGGGTTGGGCGGTTCCTACAGGTGTCGACCGACGAGGTCTACGGCAGCCTGGGGCCGACCGGTGCCTTCACCGAACAGACACCCCTGACACCCAACAGCCCCTATGCGGCCTCGAAGACGGCCGCCGACCTGCTGGTGCGAGCGGCAGTGCACACGCACGGCTTCCCCGGCCTGATCACCCGTTGCTCGAACAACTACGGCCCTTATCAGTTCCCCGAGAAGCTGATTCCGCTCTTCATCAGCAATGCGCTGGATCACCAGCCATTGCCGGTCTACGGAGACGGCGAGAACGTCCGCGACTGGATCCACGTCGACGATCACTGTCGCGGCATCGCGGCGGTGCTGAGGCGGGGTGAGCCGGGCGAGGTCTACAACTTCGGGGGCCGAGCCGAGATGAGCAACATTGGGCTGACCCGACGGTTGCTCGAACTGCTCGATCGCCCCGAGTCGCTGATCCGGTTCGTGCCCGACCGTCCGGGCCACGACCAGAGGTATGCAATCGACTGCAGCAAAGCCGAGAGCGAGTTGGGCTGGCGGCCGCAGGTGCAGTTCGACGAGGGCCTGGCCGCCACGGTCCAGTGGTACCTCGAGAATGCCGGGTGGGTCGAGCGGGTGCGGAGCGGCGCCTACCGCGAGTACTACCAGCAGCAGTACGGTGATCGCCTGATCGAGGAGTGAACGAGGCGTGCCGACCGACTGGCGCCGCTCAGACGAAGAGTGTCAAGAGTTGATTGCGCCAAGAAGCTCGGGAAAGGGGGAAGCTTTTGAGTAGTTGAAAGCGGAAACCTTTCTGCGGAGCCTTTTGTTCGGGTGAGAGTCCCGTCCGGAAAAGCCTGACCAGCACCCGGGCGCGAGTCTTGCGTGGGGTACGGGTAACCTGCACCACGAAGCGTAGACAGCGAGTTGCGAAGCCATACAACTGAGCCTCGAGAGTGATGTGGTTGGAGCCCTCGTCGTTTAAGAAGCGGGGGCAGCACGGACGTTTCGCGAATGGTCAGGAACGCCCGTCCGGCCGGGGTCGCGTGAACATGTGCAAACCAACAGATGAGGCTCCCCGGGAACTTGGGAGGCCCTGATCTCTCCATCAGCAGATCCCGGGACGGAGTTTCCGGGTGAACAAGTTCCAGGCTCGATGCAAGGAACGCACACGATGGCCTCGAGAGCGAAATCAAGGTCGTGTGCTGCGATGGTATCGCCGATCGAAGGAAACGAAGTGAAGCCAGACGGAGACCAGGGAGTCATAGCGTCTTGATAGTACCGTTGAAGCCGGGGAACGCAGAGCCTGAGCGGACCCGGTGGAGGGAAGCGAGGCGTCGGAATCAGGGACCGTTGTCGGGAAACACGACAGATGCTCAGTAATCTGAGAAATGAGGACGTGTCCACGAAACGGCAGCGGATAGCGAGGCTGGCGAAACAGTCTGCGGAGCTGAGTTTTACGTCACTGAACCACCTGATCGATCTCGACTGGCTGCAAGAGGCCTATCGCCTGGCTCGCAGGATGCACTCCAAGTCATGGAGCTGCTTCCGGGACGATTCGGGGAATACGGGCTGTCGGTTCACCCGGAGAAGACGCGGCTGGTTGACTTCCGTCTCCCGTCGCACTCCGGTCGTGTGCGAGACGGCAAGTCTGAACCGGACACGTTCGACCTGCTCCGCTTCACTCACTACTGGGGTAAGTCGCGTAAAGGTAGATGGACGGTGAAGAGAAGGACGATGTCGACGCGGCTGACTCGAGCCGTTCAGGCGACCTACCAATGGTGTCGTTCCTGCCGGCATTGGCCGGTACAAGAGCAGTGGAAGAAGTTGTGTCAGAAGGTCCGTGGCCACTACGCCTACTACGGCGTGACCGGCAACGGACGGATGCTACGCAACTTCCGCCACGAAGTGCGACGTGTGTGGCGTAAATGGCTCGCCCGTCGCAATCGTGAACGCCGTCTGCTTTGGGAGCAATTCGAGTGTTTGGAGAAACGGTTTCCGCTTCCCCAGCCACGAATCTATCACCGAGGCAGCACGTATCAATCCTGATCCTGAGGAACCGTATGCTCTAATGCGAGCACGTACGAGTCTGTGGGAGCCCGGGGGGAGCAATCCCCCTGGGCCACCCGGTCACCTTCTTTGCGTGTCAGCATCGCCAGATCGCTGGCCAGATCTGGGTCATCTTACGTTCTCTCCGTTTCCTGATCCACACGGAATGTGAGTCTTTCGGGTAACTTGCATTCTGGAAACGGAGGATCGAGCGATGAAACAGGGAGAACGCCACTGAGAAATGCGGGCTAGGCCTTCGATGCCAGGTCCCCTATAATCCGCGGTTAATCGAGGACCGCGTCGGGCCGTCACGGTAATGACTGTCCGAGTGGAACGAGGCCCGGAGCCAGATCCATGGATCACGACCTGCGAACCGCCTGTGAGGGTGTGATCGAGAGGATCGTCCAGCTCCGGGACTCCCTTTGACCTCGAAGGATTGCTCGGAGAACGCGACGCGATCAACGTGAAGATGGCGGCGCCGGGGTTCTGGGACAACCAGGAGACCGCCCAAAGCCAGGTCGAGGCACTCAAGCGTCTCAACGCCACGTTGAAGCCACTCGAGGAGCTTGCCGCCGGAGGCGAGGAGCTGGAGGCTCTGGTCGAGTTGTCCGAGGAGGACGAGACCGGAGCGACCGAGCTTGAGGCCGCCGAGGCGGTGGGTACGCTGCGGCCGAAACTGGGCCAACTCGAATTGCGGGCGATGATGTCGGATCCCGACGACCGATCGGGAGCCTTCGTGCAGATCCAGGCCGGCGAGGGCGGTACCGATTCGTCGGACTGGGCCGGGATGCTGCTGAGGATGTACGCGAGGTGGTCCGAGCAGCGTGGGTTCGATTCCGAAATGCTCGAATACTCAGAAGCCGAAGAGGCGGGGATCCGCAGTGCCACGATTGCCATCCGTGGAGCCTACGCCTACGGGTACCTGCGGGGGGAAATCGGCAATCACCGGTTGATCCGAATCAGTCCCTTCGACGCAGCAGGTCGTCGCCACACGTCTTTTGCCGCCGTCGACGTGACACCGGAAGTCGACGAGGAGTTGGAGATCGAGATCAACTTCGAGTCGGATGTCCGCGAGGACACCTACCGGGCCAGCGGTGCCGGCGGACAGCACGTCAACAAGACCGACTCGGCGATCCGGCTGACACACCTCGCCACCAGTGTCGTGGTGCAGTGCCAGAGCCAACGCAGCCAGCACAAGAACCGGGCCCAGGCCCGCAAGATGCTCGCCGCCAAGCTGCACCAGATCGAGGTCGAGAAGCGGAATGCCGAGTTGGCTGCCAAGCGGGGGCAGAAGTCCAAGATCGGGTTCGGGGGCCAGACGGTCCGAAACTACGTGCTGCATCCGGAACAATACGTCAAGGATGCTCGTACGGGGTTGAAGGTCGGAAACCCCCAGCCGGTGCTCGATGGAGGCCTCGACCCCTTCGTCGAGGAATTTTTGAGGTGGAGTATGGGGCAATCATCCCGCCCGGCCGCAGCTGCCTCGGACGAGGCATCCTAAGACGTACGGCACTTCTCAGGCGAAAACACGAATCCCCGGGGACTGATCGATGAGACACCTGGCTGCGTGGCTGTGGGCCGCGATGCTGTTGAGCGGTTGTGGCGGACAGCAGCCGGCGGATTCCTCGGATGACACCGCGGCGGCTGTCGACGCCCAGCCGGCCGTAACCACTGCGAAGCAGCAGCCCTCGCCGAAAGCCGCCGCGGAGGGTCCCCGGGAGTTGCACGCCAACACCAGGTTGACCGAGGTCCCCGAAGCGTTGCTCGACGCCGCGAAGCTGGCCGACGGCTGGATCCAGCTCTTCGACGGCAGAACACTGTTCGGCTGGCAGGCCAACAGCGATGCGAACTGGTCGGTCCGCGACGGCGTGATCCATGCCGACTCGGGCCCCAAGGGCCTGATTGTCACCAGCGTGCCGTTTGCCGATTACGAGCTGCTGTGCGATTTCAGGCTGGCCGAAGGCGGCAACAGCGGGATCTTCCTGAGGACGCCGGTGACGCCCGAGAATCCGGCGGTGGACTGTTACGAGTTGAACATCTGTGACACGCACAAGGCGTTCCGGACCGGTAGCCTGGTGGCTCGGAAAAAGGGCCCAGAGGGGGTGACGGTCGAGGGTGAGTGGCACACGTTTCATGTGACGCTGGTCGGGACGAAGATGAGCGTGGAGCTGGACGGCACATCGGTGCTGAAGTTCACCGACACCGGCGACTCGCCACTGGTCTCGGGACGCATCGGGCTGCAGATGAACGGGGGCGAGATCGAGTTCCGCAACGTTTTTGTCCGTCCACTGGGCGGTAAGCCACTCTTCAACGGTCGCGACCTCTCCGGATGGCGAGTGGTGCCCGGCGGCAAGAGCCGTTTCAGCGTGGCAGATGGTGCGATCCACGCCGAAGACGGAGCCGGGTTTCTGGAGACCGAGTCGACCTGGGGCGACTTCGTGCTGCAGGCCGAGGCCAGGACCAATGGCGAGGAACTCAACAGCGGGATCTTCTTCCGGGCCGTGGCCGGGACCGCCGAGCATCCCTCGGACGGCTACGAACTCCAGATCCACAACGGCATCAAGCCGAGCGGGCCATTGCAGCCCTCCAACGCGGGCACCGGTGCGATCTTCCGGCGTACGACAGCCCGCTTTGTTGCGTCCCGCGACGGTGAGTGGACGGCGCTCACGCTGGTCGCGTCGGGGCCGAGGATGGCCGTGTGGGTCAATGGGCTGCAGGTGACCGACTGGGTCGACACGCGGCCCGATCATCTCAATCCTCGTCGTGGTCGGCGGCTCGACGCGGGCCACATCAGCCTGCAGGGTCACGACCCGACCACCGATCTCGATTTTCGAGCGATTCGCGCCGCGGCCCTGCCTTGAGACGGCGGCTCAGGCCGATCGGCGAGCCGCAGCGGTGGCCAGCGGGGCGAGTAGCTCAGCGGGGCGGGCCGCGGCGACGAGCTTGTCGTGGACTTCGAAATGCAGCGGGCCCCGATGGCCGGTGAGTGCCGAGTCGATCCTGGAGGTCGAGATCGCGTCGGGGGTGTTGGTCAGCAGCACGAGCAAACGGGGTGCGTCGGCCTTGATCAGCTGAGCAAGTTGCCGCAGTGCTCGATCGTCCCAGGGATCGGCGTCGACAAGCAGCAGGTCGATGCCGCTGCCCGGCATACCCTCGGCACGAGACAGCGCCTGGCCACCGAGTGCCACGAGCTGATCGGTGAGGGTCGCGGACCAGGCCGTGTCGGGAGAGACCACGCAGAAGGCGAACGGGTCGGCTGGCGGGGCGGCTGCCGCGGCGAATTCGGCTGCGGCCATCTCGTCGCGGCCGGCGGTCCATGGCAGCCCCTCGCCGCTGCCCATCAGCAGGCGTCGTTCGCTGGTCAGGCGGGTGGCGGCTGAGGTGTGCGGGACGCGGACCGACGCGGGCCAGTCGCCGCGGTTGCGTCCGTCGCCGTGGCACCAGGGACCGTGGCAGACCACCAGTCGAGCCAATGGCCAGGCACACAGCAGTTGCTGTATGGACTCGCTGGAGAACTGGTCGGGAGTCTCTTGCAGCACGACGATCAACTCGGGAGCATCCCCGGCGACGACGTCGAGGGCTGAGGGGATCGAGTCGGCGGTCCAAGCGGGTGCCAGCCGGTGCGTGGGTCCCAGATCCCGGCTGAGTTGTCGAGACCACTCGGCGCGGGGACGGCCGATCAGCAGTGTCCGCGGATCAGTCATCGAGCTGTGGGCTGTGTCCCTGGTGGCCCGGGTGGCGTGTGCCGGACTTGGAGGAGGGGGGGCGGGTCAGGCGGTGGATCTCAATTCTGCGAAGCGGACGCAGAGGAACCTGAGGATGTCGCGGACCGAGATGATCCCGATCGGGCGATCGTCGGTGTCGACGACCGGGAGGTGTCGATAGCCGCCGAGTTCCATAGCGTGCAATGCGTAGGCGATCGAGTCGTCCTGGCTGATGGTGGTGGGATTGGCGGTCATGAATTCGCCGACGGGGTCGGGCAGTCTGCTGAGGTCGTCGGAGAACCGGTTGAGCACGTCTCGTTCGGTGAAGATCCCGACCAGGTCGCCCGAGTCGTCGACGACCAGCAGGCAGCCGACATGGTGTTGACACATCGTTTCGATGGCCGTCGAGACCGGTTCGAGCGGACCGATGGTCAGCGGAGCCTTGGGGCAGAGGATTGCGATCGAGTGCCGCGAGATGGACTGTTCGAGTTCGCCGCCTGAGGGGTCGAGCGTGACCAGGGGCTGGCCACACGCCTCGCAGTTGTCCATCCCTTCGATGTTGTCGAAACCGCAATCGGGGCAGAGCATATCCGAGTCTCCGCGAGGGGGCGTGGGGGCGAGGGGGGTGTGCCCGGAACAATGCGGTGAGCGTCTATTTGACCGTCCAGGTATCTCCGCTGCTAAAGAGTGCTTCGAGGTCGCCGGGGCCCTTTTGTTCGATGGCTTCGTTCACCTGTTCGTCGAGTGCGATATCATAGGCGGGCCGGTCGACGCTGCGGAAGACCCCAACCGCTTCGGGGAACTCGGGGTGTCTCATCCGTGCCAGCATGAAGGCGAGGCTGGGCTCTTGGGCCTCCTCGTCATGGAACAGCAGGTCATCCTCGGATATCCCGCTGCCCAGCTCGACCACCTCGGGCCGGTTCCCCTCGTTGACCCGGATCCCCTTGTCGCGGTCGGCTCCGAAGATCAGTGGTTTGCCGTGTTCGAGGTAGACGATGTTTTCTTCCTTGATGCCTTTCTTGGACGCGTAGTAGAAGGCTCCGGAGTTGAACACGTTGCAGTCCTGGTAGACCTCGATGAACGACGTCCCCTGGTGGTGGGCGGCTCGTTCGAGGATCTTGATGAGGTGCTTGGTGTCGACGTCGACGGAGCGGGCCACGAAGGTGGCTTCCGAGCCGATGGCGACCGAGAGCGGGCTGAGCGGGTTGTCGATTGACCCCAGCGGGGTGCTCTTGGTCCGCTTGCCCACCGGGCTGGTGGGCGAGTACTGCCCCTTGGTCAGTCCGTAGATCTGGTTGTTGAAGAGGATGATCTTGAGATTGACGTTGCGGCGGATGACGTGCATCAGGTGGTTGCCGCCGATCGAAAGTCCATCGCCGTCGCCGGTGATGACCCAGACCTGCAGGTCCGGCCGCACGCCCTTGATGCCCGTCGCGATGGCCGGGGCGCGGCCGTGGATGCTGTGGAACCCGTAGGTGTCGACGTAGTAGGGAAAACGGCTCGAGCAGCCGATCCCCGAGACGATCATGAATTTCTCCTTGGGGATCCCCAGCGTGGGCAGCAGCTTCTTGAACTGGGCGAGGATCGAGTAGTCACCACAACGGGGGCACCATCGCAGTTCCTGGTCGCTGGCAAAGTCCTTGGGAGCCAGGACGGGCAGTTCTGTCGTCATCGACTTGTCGCTCGTGTTTGCAGGGTGAGGTCCCCACCGCTGGGGTGGAGCAAGAATGTACGGAGGTCTCTAGAGATGACTCTCGATCGCCTCGATCAACTCGCTGACCCGGAACGGCTTGCCCTGGATCTTGTTGTACTGCTTGGCATCGATCAGGAATCTTGAGCGGATCAGCTGGACGAGTTGTCCGAGGTTGAGTTCGGCGACCAGGACGGTCTTGAAGCGTGCGAGCACTTCCTCGAGGTTGCGGGGGAAGGGGTTGAGGTATCTCAGGTGTGCGTGGCCGACAGAGCGTCCGGCCTCGCTGAGTTTCTTGACCGCCTGCCGGACGGCTCCGTAGGTGCCGCCCCAGCTGAGCAGTAGCAGATCGCCGTCCTGGGCTCCGAACACGTCCTGCTCGGGAATCGCCTCGGCGACGTTGGCCACTTTCTGAGCCCGCACGTGACACATGTGCTCGTGGTTGTCGGGGTCGTAGTCGACGTTGCCGGTGACGTCGGACTTTTCGAGGCCTCCGATTCGGTGCATCAGGCCCGGTGTCCCGGCTCGGGCCCAAGGACGCACGAGTCGCTCGTCGCGGAGGTAGGGCAGGTAGCCGTCCTCGGAATTGGGCTCGGTGGGATGCTCGACTTTGATCGGCACCAGGTCCTCGACCTTGGGCACCCGCCACGGCTCGGCCCCGTTGGCGATGAAGCCATCCGAGAGCAGGATGACGGGGGTCATGAACTCCACGGCGATCCGCAGTGCTTCCTGTGCCATCCAGAAGCAGTCACCGGGCGTCGCCGGCGCCACGATCGGCAGCGGGCTCTCGCCGTTGCGTCCGAACATGGCCAGCATCAGGTCGGATTGCTCGGTCTTGGTCGGCAGCCCGGTGCTGGGTCCGCCGCGTTGCACGTCGATGATGACCATCGGCAGTTCGGTCATCACGCCCAGGCCCATGGCTTCGCCCTTGAGACAGATGCCGGGTCCGCTGCTGGCCGAGATCGCGAATTCTCCGGCAAACGCTGCACCCACGGCCGCCGACATCGCCGCGATTTCGTCCTCGGCCTGGAACGTGCGGACACCGAAGTGCTTGAGTCGCGAGAGTTCGTGGAGGATGTCGCTGGCGGGTGTGATCGGGTAGCCGGCGTAAAACAGCTTCCGCTCGGCGAGCTTGGCCGCGGTGGCCAGGCCGATCGCCAGGGCTTCGTTCCCCGTGATCTTGCGGTACGTGCCCGGGGCCAACTTGGCCGGAGGCACGCGGTAGTGGACACGGAAGGAACCGGTCGAGACCCCGAAGTTCTGACCGCCCTGCAGCGCCCTGAGGTTCGCCTCGGCAATCTCCGGCTTCTTGGCGAACTTCTGTTTGACCCATTCGCGGGTCGGTGTCGCGTCTCGCTCGTAGAGCCAGTAGACCAGCCCCAGGGCGAAGAAGTTCTTGCAGCGATCGGCTTCGCGAGGCGTGAGTCCGAGTCCGTCGACCGAGTCGCGGGCCAGTCGAGTCATCTCGACCTTGTGCACATCGAAGGGAGCCAGCAGGACCTCGTCGTCGAGCGGGTTCGACTCGTAGCCGGCCTTCTTGAGGTCTCCCCTTTCGAAGGAGTTGGCGTTGACGATCAGCGTGCCGCCCCGCTTCAAGTCGGCGATGTTCGTCTTCAACGCCGCGGGGTTCATCGCCACCAGGGTGTCGACCTCATCACCGGGGGTGAAGATGTCGTTGCTGGAGAAATGCAGCTGAAAGCCACTGACTCCGGCCAGCGAGCCGGCCGGAGCGCGGATTTCGGCGGGGAAGTCGGGCAGCGTGCTGACGTCGTTGCCGAAGACGGCCGAGACGTTGGTCATCTGAGTGCCGGCCAATTGCATGCCGTCGCCACTGTCACCGCAGAAGCGGATGACAACCGTATCGCGTTCTTCGATCCGCTTGCCCTCGGCGGGGGCCACGTCGGTGGTAGCCATCGGTGCAGAACTCCTGGAAGCAAGACCACGACCGGATGACGGGCGTGGACAGACAGTATGTCGGGTCAGGTGGCAGGTCGGGGTGTTGCCGGTGGTGAAGTGGGGTGGGGCTGGGTGGGCTTGGATGGGGCTGGGTGGGGCGGGGGTGGGTGGGGGGGGGGGGGGGGGGGGGGGGGGGGGGGGGGGGGGGGGGGGGGGGCGGGGGGGGGGGGGGGGGGGGGGGGGGGGGGGGGTGGGGTTGGGGGGCGGGGGGTCGATTCAGGCGCCTTCGGGGTTCCGTGCCGTAACTTGGGCCTGGGACGCCTGGTTGTGGACGGCATCGGCGTAGTGTTCGACCAGGAAGCCGGTGACGGTCTTCACGTCGACGACTCCCTCGGGGCATCCCGTGTCGTCGAGAACCGGCAGTCGGCGGTAGCCTCCAGAGTCCATCAGGGCGATTGCGTCAAACAGGGAGTCACGGCTGGTGACGGTGACCGGGTTTGAGGTCATCACCGATTCGAGGGGTGCATCCAGGTCGATGCCCGAGTGCAGTCCATGGAGAATGTCTCGCTCGGTCACGATTCCGACCAGTGCGCCATCCTGGCAGACCAGAGCACAGCCATGGCTCCGGTTCCGCATCAGTGCCATCGCAGAGCCAAAACTGTCGCTGGGAGCCAGCTGGTGCCGCACCTTCAGCGTCAGCTGCCCCACCTGGGCAGACTGCAGCAACGCCCTCAGTTGGACTTCGCCGGATCGTTCGGTCATGGCCGCCAACGGGCACCCTCAGTTTCGTATCGGCGCGTATTGTTGCAGTTTCTCGACACGGGGAGAAGCCTGCATCTTGCGAATTCCCCAGCGGCAGATCCGCGACCACAGCAGCGGGGGGCCGGTCTTGTCGCGATCTCCCGGATCTGGGATAAACCCGCCGCCGGGGACCCATTTCAGGCCATTGCGGCGGGGCCCCGAACTCAATCCGCCCCCGTGGGCCACTTCCTCTTACGGTCTCCAGGATCGTTCCCGTGGAACCTCCCTCCGAGTCACTCCAGCAGCTGCTGGCCGAGTGCGGCCTTTGCCGCCGTGGCGAACTGAGGCGATGTCGGGGTCGGGTGAGACGACTGGTCCACGACCTGCCGGCCTTTGACAGTGTCTGGATCGACGCGTTGCTCCAGGCGCGGGTGCTCACCGGTTACCAGGCCCGCGTCCTGTCCTCGAATGACCCCGGACGGCTGCGGGTCGGCTCCTGCGTGCTGATGGAAAGGCTCGGGGGTGGTCGATGGTCGGAGACCTGTCTGGGCGAGGTGATTGGTCAGAGCCGCGAGCGGCGAGTGCTGAAACGCCTGGTGGTCCCCAGCGACATCCTCGAGGGGGTGACCTCTCGCCTGAACGACCTGGTCGGGAGGTCATCGGGAGTGGATCATCCCGGCATCGTGGCTCCTCGTGTCGTGAACCGTTCGGGTCGCGAGTTGGTACTGGCCAGTCGATATGTGGATGGCCCGTCGTTGCGCGACCTGCTGGTAAGGCGGGGCCGTTTTCCCTCAGACGTGGTCGAGGAGATCGGGAGGGGATTGGTCGAGGCACTTGGCGAGTTCGACTCGGCGGGGCTGGTGCACGGGGACCTGATAGTGGGGAATATCCGCCTGGGTGCCGACGGCCAGGCGGTGGCTGTCGACGCGGGCGTGGCGGTGGCGGTTGAGCCGAGGCTGGTTGTCGATCTGGCCCGCGGGCCGGACCGTTACGACGGCATCGCGCCCGAGCGGGTCGCGACATCAGGCGCGGCCACCTGCGGCAGCGACATGTACGCCCTGGGCTGTCTGCTCTTCGAATTGCTCGCCGGACGACCTCCGTTCCCGGTCGCCGATGTCGTGATGAAGCTCAACGCACACCAGGGATCCCCGGTGGCGGATGTGCGTGACTGGGCTCCGGACGTGTCACCGGGACTGGCTGAGCGAGTGAATCGGCTGTGTGCTCATGAGGCGAGCGACCGGCCCTCGGGTTGGCGTGAATCGCGGCAGGAATGGCGAACGCGGCGTGGCCCCAGCCATCGGCAGTCGCGGCGTTTTCGGCGAGAACTGAGATCCGCGGCGCCGGCCATCCACGTGGCCGCCACATCCCGTCCCGGCCGCGTGTCAAGCGGCGTGGTCGGGACCGTGGTCGCGGTCGTGTTGGCCGCGGTGGCCTGGTCCGGGCAGCAGTGGATCGCGTCCAACGGGCCAGCAGCGGCGGAGGCATCGACGAGCATGAACGAACAGGTCGCTGAGCCCTCCCGGAGAGGAACAGGCGCCCTGCCCGAGGGCGGCGCGGCGGGGTCGGGGTGGCCGGTACGAGGAGATGACGGGACGCTGCGGCTGGAGACGTCGACGACCCGCTCGGGTGTGCGGCTCGAGGATTCCGAGTCGCTGGTTCTGGTCGGAGGCGATGCCTCGCGAGGCGTGTACACCGAGATCGTGATCGAACCGGGACAACCTCTGGAACTGCATGCCCCCCGCGTGGAGTTGCACGGCTTGAGTCTTCGGGGACCGGCGGGCGAACCGTGGGTGGTGATCCACGGCGGTGTGGTGCGGATCGTCGATTGCCGGTTCGTGGCCGAAGCGGACCCCGGGCCGACGCGCCCCGGCGTGGCGGTGGAGGTGGTTGACCGGGCCGAGCATGGTGGCGTGCTGATTGAGTTGACGCGGGTGATGCTCTATCAGCTCGCCACCGGCGTGGGAATCCGTACGGCTGAAGCGGAGGTCGTGGCGGAAGACGTGTTGCAGGTTGCCGGCGGCTCGCTACTGGAGTGGCAACGGCCCGACACCAGTGCCCGCGGGTCACTGGTCCTCGATCTGAGCCACTGCACGCTGCGACGCAGCCGACGTCTGCTGGCCTTCGGTGGTGGGGCGGTACGGATCGAGAGTGAGGCGTGTGTGCTGGCGATCCGGTCGGGGGGGGTGTTGTGCGAATCAACGGTCGCGATGTCCGGCTCGGTCAGGATCCGAGGCAATGCGACACTGCTGACGCCGGGTGCGGTGGTGACGCGGGGTCGCGGTGATGTGGAGGGGCTGGTGGCGGCGGTGCCGACGTTTGGCGGTCCCGCCTCGATCGATGCTCGTGATTCGGAACTCTCTCGATTGCCTGCAGGTGTCCCGGGCGTGGACGGGTCGCGGCCGGGAATCCGGGTCCGGGCGAGGCCGGCGGGAGGTGTCGACGACGGGGTCGGCGACGGGGTCGGCGACGGGGTCGGCAGTGGCGGGCCGCCGGGTCGCTGAGGTCCGGGTCGCTGAGTTGACGGTGCCTCGGCGGCTGCTACGATGCAATTCGAAGCCGCCGAGAACGCCGTGGATCGGGCGCCCCGGGCGGTGCCCGCCGCGATTGAAGTCTCCCGATGAGCACGACATCCGACGACCAGCCGGAACCTCCGGACGGTCCCGTGTGGACCGGCGAACACCTGTTGGGGTTGGAGGATTTGACGGCCGAGGAGATCACGGCGATCCTGGACCAGGCGGCTGAGTTCAAGAGCCGGTCACTCGAGAGCAACAAGAAGCTCGATCTGCTCGACGGCATCGTCGTGGCCAACCTGTTCTTCGAACCCTCGACCCGCACCCGCACCAGCTTCTCGCTGGCCGCCAAGCGGCTCAGTGCCGACACCATCGACTTCAGCTCCTCGGGCAGCAGTCTCTCCAAGGGCGAGACCTTCATCGACACGGCGCGGAACATCGAGGCGATGGGCGCATCGCTGGTGGTGGTGCGGCACCGTAGCCCCGGAGCTCCTCACCAGCTGGCTCGCCACATAAATGCCTCGGTAGTCAACGCCGGCGATGGCACCCACGAACATCCCACACAGGCGCTGCTCGATCTGTTCACGATCCGCGAGAAGCGTGGATCGCTCGAGGGCCTGACGGTGACCCTGGTGGGTGACATTCTGCACAGCCGGGTGGCTCGATCCAATATCTGGGGCCTGAAGAAACTCGGCGCACGGGTGATCGTCTGCGGGCCCTCGACCCTGATCCCGCCGCGGATCGAGGAGTTGGGTGTCGAGGTCGCCCACCGACTCGACGACGTGCTCGGCGAAACCGACTGCGTGAACCTGTTGAGGATCCAGTTCGAGCGTCAACGGGGTGCCTTCTTCCCGTCGATTCGCGAGTACACTCACTTCTACGGCATGAACGCCAAGCGACTGAAGGCGGCGCGGCCGGACGTGATGATCCTGGCACCGGGCCCGATCAACCGGGGTGTCGAGTTGACCCAGGAAGTCGCCGACGGTCCCCACTCGGTGATTCTCGACCAGGTCACCAACGGCCTGGCGGTCCGCATGGCCTGCCTGTATATGCTGCAACGATGCCGGGCGGTGGGAGGTTCCCGATGAGCCGGTGCCTGATCCGGGGGGGGCGGGTGATCGACCCGGCCAGCGGACTCGATGCGGTCGGAGACGTGTGGCTCTGCGACGGTGCGATCGTCGCCGGGCCGCTCGAGGGTGATCTGGATGACGAGCTGGATGCCGCGGGCAAGATTGTCTGTCCGGGACTGATCGAGACCCAGGCCACTTTACAGGAGCCGGGTTGGGACGACGACGAGACGATCGCCAGCGGGACCGCCGCGGCGGTGGCCGGGGGTGTGACCAGCGTGGCCTGCCTGCCCGAGACGCAACCGGTGGTAGACAATCGCGCGGCGGTCGAGTTCATCCGGCAGCAGGCTGAGCGGGCTGGTGCCTGTCACGTGTTCCCGCTGGGGGCGGTCACCAAGAACCGGGATGGCCAGGAGCTGGCCGAGATCGGGCAACTGGTCGAGGGGGGTGCGGTGGCCCTGAGCGACGGCAAGCGGCCGGTGGCCAACGCCGAGGTCATGCGTCGCGCGCTGGAATACGCCCGCATGTTCGGTCGCCGGATCTTTCATCATTCCCAGGTGCCGGAACTGGTCGCCGGGGGCGTGATGCACGAAGGACTGTATTCGACGCTGCTGGGGCTGGGAGGCATGCCGGCCGAGGCCGAGGAGATCATGGTGGCCCGCGACGTGGCGCTGGCCGAAATGACCGGCGGCAGCCTGCACCTGATGACGATTTCTACAGCCGCCAGCGTCGACATCCTGCGGCGGGCCAAGCAACGCGGGGTCGATGTGACCGGCTCGGTCACTCCGCATCACCTGGTGCTGACCGATGCCGAATTGCAGTCGTTTGACGCCAATTGCAAGGTCGACCCCCCCTTGCGGAGCAGCGAGCATGTCGAAGCGCTGGTCGAGGGGTTGGTCGACGGGACGATCGATGTGATCTGTTCGGACCATCGACCGGTGCCCGCCGAAGAAAAGGACCTCGAACTGGACGTCGCGCCCTTCGGAATCGTTGGCCTGGAGACCCTGTTGCCGCTGTGCGTACGTGCCCTAATCGACTCGGAACGCCTCGACTGGCCCTCGCTGATCGCCCTGTTGACCAGCGGACCGGCCCGCGTGCTGGGTGTCGAGGCCGGGAGCCTGGCCGAAGGGTGTGTCGCGGACGTGATCGTGATCGACCCGGACGCGGAGTGGACCATCGACCCGGCGAAGTTCCGCTCACGCTGCTCGAACAGCCCCTTCGCGGGCTGGCAGGTGCGGGGGCGGGTCGAGACGGTCTTCGTCGACGGGCAACGGATCTTTAGCGTTGAGAGTGTTGAGACTGTTGAGGACGACGGCTGAGCAGGCACATGGAAGGAATCGGTGATGGGGAAACAGTTTCTGTTGATCGACGGGTACAACCTGCTGCACGCCGCTGGCCTGGCACGTGATCGGTACGGACCCGGCCAGTTCGAGAAGTGCCGGCAACGGCTGTTGCAGGAGCTTGCCGATCGGCTCAGCGAAACACAGCGTGAGCGGACGACGGTGATCTTCGATGCCCAGGATGCTCCGCCGGACGTCCCGGCCGTGCAGAAGTGTGCTCGGATCGCCGTCGTGTTCTCGGTTGGCTCGGATGCCGACACCATGATCGAAGCCATGCTCGAGTCGCACTCGGCGCCCAGGCAGGTGCTGGTCGTCTCCAGCGACCACCGCCTGCAGAAGGCCGCGTCGCGTCGCAAGGCGAAGTCGATCGACAGTGAGACGTTCTGGGAACTGGCGGCCGGGGACGAGGATCCGGTCCGAAAGACCGCCGAAGAGCTGCTCAAGCACGGCGAGGCACCGGTGGAGGCGGCGGAAGTGGCCGAGATTGTCAGGCGATTGAAGGCCGAGGCTGCGGCCGAAGTCGAGAGCGATGAGACGGTGACAGGCCGCTATGAGCGGGAGCTGACGGATCGGGCCGAGGAGGCCTTGCGTGAGTGGAACAAGGGTCAGGACGAGGGTCAGGGCGAGGGCAGTTGACGGAATCGGCTTGTCGTCCGACAATCGGTGCGAAGGAGCACAGTGGTGAGTGCGAGCAACTACAGCATGATGCGGCCTGTGACGGCTTGGGGCGCGGCATTGAGCCTGCTGGGGGTCGTGGCGGCCGGTTGCGGTTGGCAGGCCTACGAGTCGCGGATGACCGCGTCGGCCGAGTACTTCGACTACCTGGGCAAGGCCCAGTCGGTGCTCGTGGGTACCGATCAGTCGGACGTGTCATCGTTCGGGGTCAAGATCCGGGTGCCCTCGCGGTTCCGCTGGATTGTTCCGACGATGCACCGCGACCGCGACGGCAACGAGGAAGCGGTCTCTGCTTTGGACGACAAGAAGCGGCAGCCGCGGTTTGCTCGCAACGGCCTGCCCGGCCTGCTGGGCAGCTGGTATTCGGTGGTCACCGATGACAAGGGCAAGAAACGTAGTGGGCCGAGCTGGATGTTTATGTTCGGCAACTACCAGCGGTACAAGGATCGCGCCGCGGGGATCAACGTGGAACCGCAGGCGTTTTATGACGACCTGGTCAACGAGTTGGCCGATGCCGTCGGCGTGGCGGCGCCGACCGAGAGCGAGTGGCAGTACGAGAAGATCGAGAAGATCGGGGGGTACTACATTGCCTCGGGTGGTTCGAGTGCTTCGCCGGACAACCACTACACGCTGATCAAGCTCGAGTCGCGTGGGACCGAGTACCGGCTGTATCTGCATCCGGGTCCGCGCGCCGCCGGGGGTGATGACGCCTCCGAAGATGCGCCGGCTCCGGATGAGGCATTGCAATTCGCCCTGCTGTTCGTCGTACCCCGCAACGCGACTCAACCAGCTCAACTCGAAAGTGGCATCAAGTACTGCCTCGAGTGGTTTGAAGCGGACAGGACCGTTCCGTCGTTCGATGCCGACGGCGAGACAGGCGGGCCGGGGGCGGGATTCTAGGCGGCGGTCGGCGGTGGTAGGCGGCGGTAGGGCGTTGAGTGGCGTGGAGGCCTGGTGGACGACTCGAGTTCGGGTGAACGGGTGTCGCTGTTGCGGGCGCTGGGGCCGGGTATGGCCGTGGCGATCGTTGTCGGCAACGTGATCGGTTCGGGTATCTTTGCCACTCCCGGCGGCATCGCCGCCGTCGGTCTCGGGTTTCCGCTGATCATTTCCGCCTGGATCATGGGCGGAGTCTTGAGCCTGCTGGGGGCGCTCTGTTTCGCCGAACTGGGTGCGATGCTGCCTCGGGCCGGCGGCATGTACGTCTACCTCAAGGAGGCCTACGGCCGCCCAGTGGGCTACCTGCAGGGCTGGACGCAGTTCATCTTCGGAAACCCAGGCTCGCTGGGAGCGCTCTCGATCATCTTCGCGGCTCACCTCGGCGAGCTGCTGTATCCGAACAGCACCGAGGGGATATCGCGTTACATGACCTTGGGCCTGGCCGTGTCGCTGATTGTCGGCCTGGCGACGGTCAACATCATCGGTGTGCTGTGGGGCGGTTGGGTACAGAGCCTGACGACGGTGTTCAAGGTCGGAGTGGTCCTGGCGGTGGCGGTGTTGCCGTTTTGCGTCGTCGGGCTCCACGAGCGAGCCGCTACGATCGGGACGGTATGGTCGGCGGCGTTGCCGATGGTCGAGGATACCCCGTCGGCAGCCTCCCGCTTTGCCATCGTGCTGCTGGCGGTGATGTGGGCGTACAACGGATGGCACGGGATCACGCCAGTGGCCGAGGAGGTCCGCGACCCGGGCAAGAACATCCCTCGGGCACTGCTCATCGGAGTGGGAATCCTGACAGTCCTGTACGTGTCGGCCAACCTGGCCTACCACCTGGTGGTTCCGATGGAGGAGATGATCGACGGTGAGAACCGTAAGAAAGTCGCGGTGCTGCTGTTCGACCGGCTGTTGGGTCCCGTCGGAGGCCAACTGATGGCCGTGGGAGTGATGGTCAGCACTTTTGGCGCAATCAACAGCAACCTGCTGCTGGGGCCTCGCGTGCCGTTTGCCATGGGACGTGACGACCGGTTGCTGGGTTGGCTGGGTCGGGTCAACCCCCGCTTTCGGACTCCGGCTCGAGCGATCGGAGTGCAGGCGGCGATGGGAGTCCTGTTGCTGATCGGCTCGACACTGCTGGTCGATAGCCTGCAGTCGCGGTCGGGAGGCGGCCCGAGCGTGTTTGACCTGATGACCAGCTACATCATCTTCTCCTCCAGTATCTTCTACGTGCTGGCGGTGGTGGCGGTGCTGGTCCTGAGGCGGCGTCACCCCGAGTGGGAGCGGCCGTTCCGAGTGCACTGGCTTGTTCCGGTGGCCTACCTGCTGTTCTATGTGTGGTTCCTCGGCCACGTCTTGATCGGCAAGCCGGTGGAGTCGGGGATCGGGATCGCCATGAGTCTCTCGGGGATCCCCGTGCTGCTGTTGAGTATCGCCTGGTCACGCCGACGCGGGCCCGACGAGGACGGGCCGTCTGACACCCCGACTGGAATCACACCCAATGAATAAGCCCTACATGGCCCTGCAGCCCACCGAGGTGGCATTGCTGGACGCCGCCAGCCGGATCTACTCGGCCCGTCTCGCCTCGGGGCAAGTCTCCGAGGGGGGGGGTGAGGCGGCAGCGATTGAGACGGCGGTGGCCGAGTCGATCAGCATGGGCCGCCTGATCGACGAGAAAGTGATGGCCGACAAGGAACTCGACTAGCCCGCCGCAGGCGGCTTAGCCAAGTTGCCCGAGAATCTCGTCGTGCTCGGGGAAGCGGTCGACGTCGTGCTTGCTGAAGATCATCTTGCCGTCGACCACGACGTCGAAAATCCCGCCAGCACCCTCGATCAGCGTCGCCTCGACACCGCAGTGGTCCTTGATCGCGGCGGCCAGACCGGACGCCTTGGGCTCGTAGTTTCACTGCATGCAGTAGGTGATCGAAATCTCCATCCCTGGTCGGCTCCCTGATTGAATAGGGCTGAGTGGTGCTGAGGCGTGACGGGCTGAGCGTGTGAGCCCGGTGTCGAGGTTTACTTGTCGGTGCTGGGCGTTTTGGGCGTGGCCGGACGCAGCGGAACCCGAGTCCGGCGACTGGTGAGATTGCGGCGGTAGAGCTTGACCGCTTCGCGGAACTGCAGCGGCACGGGGATGTCCTGAGAGTTGATCGAATCGGTCTTGCGTGTGCGTTGTGAGCGGCCGGTCCGCTTGCTGCCCTGGGACTTGATGGTGATGCTCTTGAGCAGATCCTCGAACTGGCGCCGCCTGGCCTGTGACTCGGGCGAATTGTCGTCCTTGGGCACATCGACGTTGTCCCGAATTCGCCCGGCGAACTTGTGGACGTCTTCCTTGGTCCAGCCGAGTTCCTTGAGCAGTTCCGGATCGACCTCGCCGCGCTGGATTTCATCCTCGAGCCGTTTCAGGACCAGGTTGGCGGCTTCCTTGCTGAATTCCTCGTTGGCCGGATCCGCCTCGGATGCTTCCGAGCCTGCACCCTGGCCCTTGCGATTCTCGGCGCCGGGGTCGTCCCCCTGTTGAGCCGTCCCGGCTCGCTTGGCGGTTCCGCCGGACCCTTCGACGGCATTCTTGCCCGAGGTGCCCTTGCCCCCCTTGCTTCCCGGCTTGTCGCTCGGCTTGCCACCCGGCTTGCCTCCGGGCTTGCCCGTCTTTCCGCCGGCGGCGTCTTTCTTGCCGTCCTTCTTACCACCCTTTTTGTCACCGGGCTTGTCACTGGCCTTGCTGTCGCCCTTGCCGCCTTTTTTGTCACCCTTGTCGGACTTGGAGTCGCTGGGCTGGGCGTTCTTGGGGTCGCCGTCTTTGGAGGCTGCGCCTTTCTTGGCGGCTCCGGGCTTTTGACCGGCGCCGTTCTGCTTCTTGTCGGCCGCCTCGGGCTTCCCGTCGGGGTCGGAACCCTCGCCCTTCTGCCCGGCAGCACCCTTCTTGGTCTTGCTGCCTCCCGAGGATCCCTTGGTTTTCTTCGGCGGCGGGTTTCCCTTGCCGTCTTTCGGTGTGGATTTCGACCCGTCCGGTTCGGACCCCTTCTGTCCGGGCTTCTTCGAACCGTTCTTCTTGTCGCCTCCCTGGCCCTTCCGCTTGGGCGCAGAACCGGGTTCGCCTTTCTTCTTCGCCTTGGCCGCGGCCTTCTTGTCTCCGGCAGCTCCCTTGCGGTCACCCTTCTTGTCAGACTTGTCTCCCGGCTTCCCGACCGGATCGTCGGATGTCTTCTTGGCGGCCGGAGACCCCTTGGTGCCGGTTTCACCCTTCTTCGGGGCGTCGGAGCCCTTGGGCTTGGCCTTGGGGTCGTTGGTAGAGGACTTGCCCGAGGGATCGGCCTGGTCGGGGCTGCTCTTGGGATCCCCGGTCTTGGTGTCGGGGTCGGTGCCGTCGGGATCGGAACCGGGTGTTCCGTCGGGGTTGTCCTGTGCATCCTTCTGTTTCTGGAAGTCGCGGACCCGCTTCAGGGCCTCGGCGTCGTCGGATCCGTCGTTGTTAAGCGGTTCGGCGTTGGGGTCGGGGTCGCCGGAGCCCGGTTTCGAGTTGTCCGAAGGCTTGCTGGACTTGTCGCCGGATTGGGAGTTCTTCGGAGAGTTGCCGCTGGCGGGGTCGGTCTTCGAGTCCCCGTTCTGGTCGTTGGGCTGGTCCCCCTTCTTGTCACTGGCCTTGTCATCGGCTTGGCCCTTGGGTGTGTCGGACTTGGCGTCCCCGGGCTCGGGCTTGTCGTTCTTGTCGTTCTTGTCGTTCTTGTCGTTCTTGTCGTTCTTGTCGTTCTTGTCGTTCTTGTCGTTCTTGGGGTCGCCATCCGAGGGCGTGTCGCCCTGTTGGGGCTTTCCGTCCTGGCCGGGTTCGTCCTTCGTGTCATCGGTGGGCTTGGTGTCCGAGCCGTCGGGGTCGCCTTCGCTGCCCGCATCGCCCGGCTGGTTTTCCTGCTCGCCGTTCTCCCGCTGCTGCTTCTCCTGTTCCTGCTTCTCCTGTTTCTGCTTCTCCTGTTTCTGCTTCTCCTGTTCTTGCTGCTGCTTGCGCTGTTCGTCGCGTTGTTTCCGGGCTTCCTCGGGAGTGACCGGTTCGGTGATGAGGATATTGAGCTTGGGGGCGGTGTTGGCGCGGTTGCCCAGCGGCATCTTGTTGTCGCGAGCCTCGATCCAGTAGCTGATCGTCTGGCCGGGTTGCAGCCCGAGCGGCTCGAGTGGGAAGTCGACCGACTGGGGTCCGAAGGAGGGTTGTTCACCGGCGAAGAGTTCGCGGTTGTGTTCGACGAGCTGTTTGCCGTCGAGTTCGACTCGGAGCGTGAGGTGTTTGAGTTGGAAGTCGGGATCTCGGGCCTTGACCAGCAGCGGCACGATGGCATTGGAGGGCAGTTCGAGATCGGCTCTCGGGTCGAGCAGTTCGACGACCGGCGGCAGGTCGGGCCGGATCTCTATCGTGTGGAGTGTCGGGTGCAGGTCGGTGGCACCCTGCTCGTCCAGGCAGACAATCCGATAAAACTTCGCGTAGTCCTCGGGTTTGTCATCGCGGAAGGCGAGTGTCCAGGCCACCGAGAGCTGTGTGCCATCGGTGACCCGCATCGGGTATTCCTCGGCCCGTTGCGTGGTGTCTTCGGAATCGGAGAAGACCAGCCGGGCGGACTTGACCGGTTGCGAGGCGGTGGCATGGAGTGTGACGCGGGTGCCTTCCCAGCCCTCGATGGTGGCACTCTCTCGCGACTCGTCAGCCAGCCGCATGTACTTGGGGTAGGTGTAGTCGATCGAGGCGACCGTGGCGGAGGGGACGGTGGAGACGTGGATCGAGTAGTCGGGGGTGGTCGCGTCACCGGCTTCGATCCGGAACGAGAGGTCTTGCAACAGTCCGCGGTCGCTTTCTCCGAGCAGCGTCACCGAGAACTCGGGGTAGACCTCCTGCAGCGACCCATCCACCGGTCTCATCTCCAGTGGCTGATCGACGAACCGCTGGTCGGCGGTGGTGAAGTACAGCGTGACGTGTTCGCCGTCGTCGAGAGCCTTGTTGAGTGTGGCCTTGATCACGGGTTGGAAGCGGGCCGGGACACGGGGCGCCTCGGCGGCGTCGACAAACGAGCCACCGTCTGCGATCTGGATTTCGACCGATTCGAACTGGATCCGCGTGGGTGCGGTCGCGGCGGCTCCGAAGGCGCGCATCAGCGAGGGCCCGATCGGTTTCAGGCCCAGAGAAACCGTCAGCAGGGTGTAGAGGCATGAGACGACAACGAGGCCCAGCAGCGTGTAGGTCGATCGCATCAGGGGGCCGCGGTCGACGGTGCCGTCGAGATCGGTCTGGGAGAGTCCGACCGCGGCGCGTTTTTCGATCGAACGCATTACCGGCTGGTCGAGCTCTCGCTGGGCCTGCTGCAAATCGACGAGGTTCAGCAGGTTGCCTTCCAGGGTCGACTCGTGCGTTTCAATCTCGCGGGCCACGAACAGCCGGTTGATCCGACGTCGGTGGGGCAGCCCGATCCGCCAGCAGGCCCAGGCCAGGGATCCGCCCAGGATCGAGAACCCGATCGCCAGGCGGATCACCGGCGGAACAAAGTCCATCCCCAGCCAGTGGTCGGCGAGCACGAACACCAGCAGGTAGCCCAGCACCGCGGCGACGGCCGCGACCAGCGCCACCATGATGTCGGTCGAGCGGATCACGTCGCGGGTCCGCAGGATCTTCGAGTCGACGTATTCGTCAAACTCGACGTAGTGCGCCTGTCCGCCTCGTGTGGTGGTCGCCATCGAGCTGGTGTCCGGTACGAAGTCGAGTGGGAACGCCTCCCTGATGCCCCGTCGGCAGTATAATCGACGCGGCCGTGTGCGCGAATGTTCCTCTTCTTTCTGGGAATCTCTGCAGAGAGAATTCTCGGCTCCTGCGACCGGAATAGTCGACGCGAACCGCCTGCTACAGCGAGCCAAAACGCTGCCAGGGACATGGAGGAGAAACCGACGTGTTTGATCCGCTGCTGGGGGAAGTGAGCTCCTCGGGCCGTATCTGGGAACTCACGACCCTCGCCGTCTACCTCGGCGGGCTGCTCTGGATCGGCCTGCGAAGTGCCAGAGAAATCCACACCGTCGACGACTACACGGTGGCCGGTCGCGGGATTCCCTGGATCATCGTGCTGGCCACGACGGCGGCGACGATGGTCGGCGGAGGCGCCTCGATCGGATACGTCGGCAGGTGCTATTCGATCGGGATCGCCGCGGCGGTGATCACCTGTGCCTGGCACCTGCAGCTGATCTTCACCGGAATCTTTCTGGCTCCGCGTCTGCGAGGCATGGGACTGGTCACCGTCGCCCAGTACGTCGATCGGCACTACGGAGAAGTCGCCCGTCGGATCGCGGTGCTCAGTGGAGCCGTCTTCCTGGTGGGGGCGCTGGTGGCCCAGATGGCGGCGATCGGGACGGTGACCGAACTGGTGCTGGGGATCCCCGGCCACTGGGCGGTGCTGTTGGGTGGGACGGTGGTCGTGGTGTATTCGACCGTCGGTGGCATCCGCGCGGTGGTCAAGACCGACGTGTTGCAGTTCGTGGTGCTGGTGGCCGGGATCGGTGGGGCCTCGGCCTGGCTGCTCTACAAGCACGGTGGCTGGAGCGGCCTGGCGGCTCATCCGCAGGTGGGGCTCGAGAGTTTCAACCTGACCACGCACTGGTCCACGACCCGGCTGATCACTCTGTTTGGTGCGTTCCTGCTGGGCGAGATGATGGTGCCGCCCTACGCGGTTCGCTGCTTCATCGCTCGCGACGCAGTCGATGCGCGGCGGGGTGTCGCCGGAGGGGGGCTGTTCCTGCTGCTGTTCCTGCCGGTGGCCACCTTCACGCTGGGGATGGCCTCGAGGGTTGAACCCCAGGTGCAGCAGGAGGTTGAGCGGGAGTACCAGGAACTGCAGGCCTCGAACCGGGTCGCTCGAGAAAAAGTGCTGGCAAGGATCGAGGACCCGGCGGTCCGAGCGGACCGGGTCACCCAGTTCGAGTCTGCCGATCGAGGGCGTGCGGGGCAGGTGGCGTTTCCGGTCTTGATGAGAACCACGTTTCCACCGTGGCTGGCCGGAGTGATGATCGCGGCGGTGATCGCCGCGGTGATGTCGTCGGCGGACAGTTGCCTGTCGTGCCTGGCGACCAGCGTGATGGAGGACATCTACCGGGTTCACATCGATCCGGAGGCTGATGACAAACGCCTGTTGCAGGTGGCACGCTGGACGACCGTGCTGGCCGGGGTGCTCTCGGCGGTCTGCGCATTGATCTGGAGCAACATCGCCGACATCCTCGAGTTCATCTACGACTTCTGGGCCCCGTCGATGGTGCTGCCCTTCATCGTCGGAGCCTTCTGCTACCGGCGACACCAGGCCAAGGCCGTGGTGGCGTCGATGATCGCAGGCCCGCTCTCAGCGGTGGTCTGGCGGTTCGGGCTCGATGCTCCGATGGACATCAGCTCCGGCTTCTTCGGTGCCGGATTCGCCCTGGTCGTGTACCTGCTCGGCTGCCTGGTCCTGCCTGGACCATCGCAGACGGACCCGGCCGGCCCCATTGGACCCACGGAGGATCAGCCGTGATCCCCATCTGGCTGGTCAGCATCCTGCACGTGGTCTCGGTCGCCTCGGCCATTGTCATCCTGGCGTGGATGGCCGTATTGGCCTGGCGCGGCTGGCGGGCGAGGCCGTGACCCGGCGGCGACGGCGACCCGATGAACGGCAAGAACCCCGTTGGGGTTCTTTTGTGAACCGGGGTGGTGGTGGTGGGGGGTGTCGTGGCACGTGACCCAGCGTAGGCCGCCCAGGGCGGCCAACACTGGGCTATGGGATGAAACCCCGTTAGGGTTTGGGTGTTTGGAGAAGAACGTGGGGTGGTGCGGGGAACGCCTGCGGTTCACGCGCAATAGGGGCTGTCGCTCTTCCAGCGGTTGAACCGCACGTCGTCGCCGGCGGCCAGTCGGCTGCGGGCGTCGTGCCACGAGGCGTCCCAGGCCAGGGCGTCGCCGAGTACCGTTTCGGGGTGGGCCCGGCTGCGAGCCACGAAGCCGGGGAACCACTCGCGGCCGGTCGGCTGGCCGATCGGCTGGTATCTGAGGTCGAAACTCCAGCGGATGCGGTCGCTGCGGTTGGGCAAACCGGCATGCTGCGTGCAGCGGTGCATGAACAGCACGTCCCCAGGGTCCATCGGCAAGGGCAACTGGTGGGGTTCGACCAGCCTGTCGGGGATCGCCACCTGGCCGCGGGTCAGCGGATTGGTGCTCTGGCAGTGCGTGACCAGGTTCCGCTTGTGGCTGCCGGGCACGACCGCCAGGCAGCTGTTGTCGACATGCGCATCGGTGATCGGGAACCAGACGGTCAGGATCTCGCACTCGTCGGCATCACCGGTGATCACGCCCTGGTCCTGGTGCCAGTCGATGCGGGAGGTCAGCCCCGACCACGCCTCCGGCGGAAGGGACGATTCGGGTAGCTTGATGCGGGTGTGCTGGACCGGGTTGGAATAGATTTCCGGGCCGATGAACTGCTCGACCGCATCCAGCAGCACCGGGGTCCTGAGTAAATCGAAGACGGCCGGTCCGTGGTGCATCGGAGTGTCGCAGCGGATGTCGGCCTGCGGTAGCGAGATGTCCAGCGCCAGGTCGTAGGGCTGCCGAGCCCGGGGTACCGTCTGCTGCAGTCGCTCGGCAAAGGGGAGCCCGGCGTGGGGCTGGTCGAGGTGGCCCTGGTCGATCCAGTGATTGACCAGGTCGTCGAGCACCACGTCGTACTCGGCTTCTACCGGGGCGAAGTCGCGAGCGGGATTGAGCAGGCCGCGGATGATGACGAAGCCGTGCTCTTCGAAGCGGGCCAGGTCGGCGGCGGTGATGCGAGTGGACGAGACCATCGGCAGAGGCCTGCGGGAAACACGGTCGTAGCCGAACTCGGCGACCAAGCGTCAGTGTAGCACACGGTGCCTTCAGGCGAGGATCCCGTCGATCACCTCGCCGTGGACGTTGGTCAGCCGGCGTTCGATGCCGTTGTGGTAGAAGGTCAGCTGTTCGTGATCGAGACCCAGCAGGTGCAGGATGGTGGCGTGGAAGTCGTGCCAGGTGGTGATGTTCTGTTCGGCTTTCCAGCCGTAGACATCGGTTTCTCCATAACTGGTGCCCGGCTGCAGGCCACCGCCGGCCATCCAGACGCTGAAGCCGTACTGGTTGTGGTCTCGGCCGGTCCCGAGCACTCCGGAGCTGGACTGAGCGAACGGGGTGCGGCCGAATTCGCTGGTGAACAGGACCAGGGTGTCGTCGAGCAGCCCGGTGCGTCGCAGGTCGGTGATCAGCGCGGCCAGCGGCTGGTCGACCCGGGCGGCTTCGCGGCCGTGGTTCTTGACCATGTCCTCGTGCCCGTCCCAGTTGTGCCGGGGCCGCCCGAAGGCTCCGCCGCTGAAGAGCTGCACGAAGCGGACTCCCTTCTCGAGCAGTCGCCGAGCCAGCAGGCAGGCTCGGCCGAAGTCGGCGGTGGGTTGCCGATCGAGCCCGTAGAGCTCGCGGGTGGCTCGGGTCTCGGAATCCAGCGCGGTGACTTCAGGAACGGCCAATTGCATTCTCGCGGCCAGTTCGTAACTGCGAATCCGGCCCAGCAGCGCGTCATCGCCGCCGCGAAGGGCGAGGTGACGTGAGTTGAAACGGGCCAGCAGCCGGCGGCTGTCGCGTTCGCTGCTCGCAGAAATCGCTCTCGCGGGGAACAGGTCGTCCAGCGGCGCGCCTCGGGCCCGCAGCGGTACGCCCTGGTGCTCCGACGGCAGGAACCCGTTGGTCCAGTTGATCGATCCGCCCGCCGGCAGGCCGCGTGGGTCGGGGATCACCACATGAGTGGGCAGGTTGCGGGTTTCGCTGCCCAGGCCGTACGAGAGCCATGCGCCCAGGACGGGAAACCCGTTGAGTCGGAAGCCGGAGTTCTCCTGGAAGGTGGCCGGTGTGTGGTTGGACGTTTCGGCGACCATCGACTTGATCACCGTCAACTCGTCGGCCACACCCGCCAGGTGCGGGAACAGCTCCGAGATCCACAGCCCGCTGTCGCCTCGCTGCCTGAAACTCCAGTCGCTTTGTCGCAACAGACCGACCTGGCCGAAGAAGACATCGGGCTTTTCGTCGCTCTTGAACGGTGTGCCATGCAGCCGGGCGAGTTGCGGCTTGTAGTCGAAGCTGTCGATCTGGCTGACACCGCCGGTGGCGACCACATGGATCACTCGGCGGGCCCCGGGTCGGGTGTCGGGACCAGACTTCTGTGAGGGTGTGGATGCGGCGACGGCCGGTTGGTCGTCGGCCAACAGCGACATCAATGCCGTACTGCCGATGCCGGCGGTGGCAAAGTCCAGGAAGTGCCGTCTCGAGACCGATTCAGTCGACATAAAGGAACTCGTTGGCGTTGAACATCACACGGGCCAGGGCCGCCAGGCCGTGACGGGTGACAAAGGATTCGGCGGCCTCGGCTTCGGACGGCGTCGGAGGTCGTGAAAAACAGAGTCGAAAGGTGAGCCGGACGCGGGCCTGTGTGGTCAATGCGGCCTGGCGGGTGACTCGGTCGGCGAGCCGGTCGGCCATTCGCAGTCCGAAGTTGCTGTTGAGAAGCGAGAGGGCCTGCAGCGGCGTGGTGGTCACCGCACGGCGGGGCGCCTTGGTCGAGGGGTCGGGGCAGTCGAAGGCGTCCAGGAAGCGACTGCGGCCCGAGCGGACCACGGTGCGGTACAGGCTGCGGCGATCGAAGGTGGCTCCGACAGGGTCAACGACGTCGTAGAACTGCGAGTTGTTCGTAAAACTGATGAAGTCGTAGAAACCGGGCCCGCCGATTTCGCGGTTGAGTGATCCTGAGACCGCCAGCAGGCTGTCTCGCAGGGCCTCGGCCTCGAGACGACGGGGTGCATGACGCCACAGCAGCCGGTTGCCCGCATCCCGGGCGCCCGCCCGGGGTCGAAATCGAGACGCCTGCTGATAGCAGGCGGAGGTCAGGATCAGGCGGTGGATGTGCTTGAGACTCCAGTCGTGGTCGACCAGTTGGTTGGCGAGCCAGTCGAGCAGATCCGGGTGCGAGGGCAGGCCTCCGTTGATCCCGAAATCGCTGGGGGTTTCGACCAGGCCGGCTCCGAAGTGGTGCTGCCAGAGCCGGTTGACAATCACGCGGGCGAACAGCGGGTTGCGTGGGTGAGTGATCCAGCGGGCCAGCTCGCGGCGGCGGGGGGGATCGGGAGCATCGGGCTTCAGCGCGAAGTCGGAGGAGCCGCCGGGGACGGCTGAAACCGCACCCGCTGAGACCGCTTCACCGGCCGACTCGGGGTCGCCTCGGGCCAGCACCCGAGTGATCCCCGGCGGGCGGGGCGAGACGGCGTACGACTTCCAGGTGTTCCATCGCTTGCCCAGTGTCTTCAGTTGAGCGATCTCGAACTTCAGGGCGCTGCGTCGTTGCTGCTGGAGGGGTGAGAGTGCTGAGCGGAATTCCTGGTCGGAGACCGCCTGGGCACGGGGCCCGGCCGAGGCGATGACCTGTTCGTGTGAGAGCGCGACCAGGTGCAGTTGCACTCGGTCGATCCGACCCCTGAGGTGTCGTTCCCGGAGCGTGGGGGTGTGTCGCAGCCCGATCAGCAGCCGGGCTTCATTGGCGGCGAAGCGGATCGGGCCCCGGGTACGGATGGTGCGTCCGTAGGGTTGGCCGTTTCGGTAGGCACGCACCGAGCCATCCTGCTCGAACACGAAGGCGAGATGGACCAGGTCCTGGTCGGCTCCCTGTTCCTCGGGGCCCTCGAAGCTGACGGTCCGCTTGCGGAGTTCGCTGGCGAGGTTCCAGCGTCCCGGTTCGAGCTCTCCGAAGGCGATCGCGTCGTGGACGGGTCCCTCGACCGCCTGCAGCGCGACGACGCCTCCGCCCCGTTGCTGGGTATCGTCGAGCCCGACCCAGGCCTCCAGCGTGCGGGCTTCGATCGCGTGCGGGATCGGAGGCGTGGTGACGTAACCGCGGCGGGGCAGAACCAGATGGCCGTTCTCGACCCGTGCATCACCCGAGACGGTGCCGTGCAATTGGCCGATCGAGTCGCGGGCTCCGTCGGTGAAGTCCCAGCGAGCGAACGGGCGAGGTGCCTTGGGATGGGCGGTGGCGGAGCGCCGTTCCTTGAGGATCCCGAGTCGGGCGGGAGCCTCGAGGGCGACGAGCTGTTCTTCGAGCCGCCTGCGACGGGCCTCGATGCTCGACGCGGGTGCGGAGGTGTGGCGGGGCAGCGGAGGGCCGGGCAGGTCTCTGAGTCCGTGGCGGACTCCGCTCAGCGCCGAGGCCATCCGGTAGTACTCTCGCTGAGGGATCGGGTCGAACTTGTGGTCGTGACAGCGTGCACAGTGGATCGTCAGACCGAGGAAGGTCTGGCCGACCACGCTGACGAGGTCTTCGAGCTCGTCCTGTCGTACCACGCGTTTCATCGCCTGGCTCTGCTGCGAATTGCCGACCTCGTCGTAGGGGCCGGCGACCAGGAAGCCGGTGGCGACAACGGCCAGCGGGTCGCCCGGGTGCAGCACGTCACCGGCCAGTTGCCAGGCGGCGAAGCGGTCATACGGCATGTCGGCGTTCAGGGCACGTGTCACCCAGTCGCGGTACCGCCAGAAGTTGGGTCTCAGCTTGTCCCGCTCGAAACCCTGGCTCTCGCCGTAACGGGCCACGTCGAGCCAATGGCGGGCCCAGCGCTCTCCGTAGTGAGGGTGAGCCAGTAGGCGGTCGACGAGTTGGGCCCAGGCGTCGGGTCTCAAGTCGGCCAGGAAGCCGTCGATGGTGTCAGGAACCGGTGGCAGGCCGAGCAGGTCGATGGCCAGGCGACGTGCCAGTACGCGGCGAGGGGCTCGGGCCGAAGGAGTGATGCCCGCGGTCGCCAGACGGGACCCGATGAAGGCGTCAATCGGGTTGCCGTGACTTGGTGAGCCAGGTGAGCCGGGTGCAGACGGAGGTGTTGGCCGGGTGAGCGGTCGCAGCGACCACCACAGCTCTTCGTCGCCGGCTACCGCCTGGGAGGTGAGTGGCGTGTGTGCCGAGAGAACCAGCAGGGCGATCGGGACAAGGCGGCTGAGCATGAGCTCATTATGCAACGTAGCGAGGCAGGGGGGCAGGCCACGGTGCAATCGCGGAAGATTGCACTTGCAGGTTGTCTGAGAATTCGGAGGATGACCGAATCGTGTTGCACTGACGCGGTGCGACTGGGCAAGAGGCCCGTGAGGAGATCGGCACTGGCTGTCCGTTCGGAAGCGGGTGGGACCCTGTTAGAGGAAGGAGGTGGTCGAGTGGAATATTGTTGTACACGCCAGAGAGGTGGTAACGCCTAGACAACCGGCGGGTTGTCGCTGGGACAAACCACCTACCCGGTGAGTGGACCGCAAGGTCCCGGCCGGGCAAATAAACAGGAGGCCCGGTCGCGTCTTTCGCGGCCGGGCCTCTTTTTTCACTCATCTGCCCCGTCGACAGGTCCGAACCAGACAGCCGGCTCGAAATCACCCGGTCACCCGGTCACCCGGTCACCCGGTCACCCGATCACGCGCTCCAATCAACCCGATCCCCATGCCGCGTTCGTCTCGAATCGTCGCCGTGTTGCTGGGCAGCGTGTTCCTGTGGGCCGGTCTCTCGAAGCTCCTCAACCCGTCCGCCTTCATCAACTCGATCGGCGAGTTCGGACTGGTCTGGGAACCTCTGCTGGGGGCTGTGGCCTGGGGGGTGATCGGGCTGGAACTGGCTGTCGGTGGGGGTCTGTGGTGGTGTCGTCGCTGGGCGGTCGGGCTGGCCTGTGCTCTGGTGGTGGTGTTTCTTTGCGTGCTGGGATACGGGATACTGCTGGGGCTGGACATCGAGTGCGGCTGTTTTGGCACCGGCGAGGGGGTCGGCAGCCTGACTCTGAAACAGGCGGCCGTGGTCGATGTGCTGCTGCTGGGGGCCTCGATCGGACTGGCCCGATCGAGGCGACGTCGACCCGGTGAGGAGCCCAACGGCGAGGAGAACTGATGGCGACGATGATTCGACCTGCCTGCTGGGTCCTCGTGATTGCGGGGCTGGGGCTACTGGTCTGCAGCAGCGGTTGCGGGCAGAACAAGTTCCAGAAGGAAGTCGAGACCGAGAAGGTCGCGGTGAAGCTGGGCCGTCACATGGCCGAGGGCGAGTACGAGGTGATCACGACCGCGGAGTTGAAGTCTCTGCTGGCGAAGGCACCCGACCTGGTGCTGGTCGATGCGATGCCACTGGAGGCCAGTTATAAAAAGCAGCACATCACCGGAGCCGTCCAGTTCCTGTTCCCCAAGGCGACGATGCAGGAGTGGGATACGGGAGAAACGGCGGGGAAGTCCGAGGCGGACTACGAGGCGTTACTGGGCGAGGACAAGGACAAGCTGGTGGTGGTCTATTGCGGCTTCACCGCGTGCGGCCGCAGCCACAACGCGGCACTGTGGGCCAAGAAGAATGGCTACAAGAACGTGAAGAGGTACCCCGGCGGGATCTTCGCCTGGAAGGGGGCTGGTCTGCCGACGGTGGCCGGAGACAAGTAGCCGAGCAGCTGGGGTCAGACGCCCGCCACAAGTGGTCCTTGCTCCATCTCTGACGGTCCCCACGCGGGGGCCTGCCCCCTTTTCTGCCACCGCGGTTTCCGGCCCCGCCTCCTGCATGTGAGACGCCCTGTTCGGTTCAGGACGCCGTCGTCTCGCGAGGTTCGATCTCATCCAGCCGAGCCAATGCGTCCCAGGTGACCGGGAACCCGGCGTAGGGGGCGATCTGCAGCAGGGTCTCGACGATGTCCTGCCGCGTGGCTCCGTTCTTGAGTGCGAACTTCAGGTTCAGCTCCAGGGCCCGCGTCCGGCCCAGGGCGGCCAGTGCGGCGATCGAGACCAGCGACTTGGTCCGTCGATCGAGCCCGTCTCGGCTCCAGATCTCACCGGCGAGGAACTCGATCACATACCCGCTGAACTCGGGGCTGATCGCATCCCAGTGCGCGATAGTCTCTGCGGCCGTCTCCTCACCCAGCATCTCCTCGACGAGCCGTCTCCCGCGAGCCTGTCGTTGTTCGAGGCTGTTTTCGCCTTTTTCGCCTTTTTCGACTTTTTCGACAAGGTCTTCATTCTCAGGCATGGCATCTCTCACGTACTGGAAACAACCCAGGGACTGGCTCCCCGCATGGCCCGCCGCAGGCGAGCCATGCGGCGTGCCTGTCCCCTTCTATCCCCTTCCCTTCGCAATCCTTCGCCGTCCTCCGCAAACCTCCGCAATCTGTAGCCATCAAACCCGATACCCGGCGTTGACGTCGAGTGTCTGCCCGGTGATGCTCGCCGCGCGATCCGAGGCGAGGAAGGCGACCATTTCGGCAATGTGTTCTGCGGGGATTAGTCGTCCCAGCAGCGTTTCGCCCTCGAGTTGCTCTCGAACCTCCAAGGCCGTTTGCGCCGTGGCCTGAGCCTTGGCCTCGATGATCGCGTCCATCCGCGGTCCGTCGATGGGCCCGGGGCAGACGGCGTTGACCAGGATCCCGTCACCGGCCACTTCGACAGCCAGCGTCTTGGTCAGCCCGATCACAGCCCATTTCGATGCGGCGTAGGGGCTGCGGAGCGGAAACCCGATTTGGCCGGCGGCCGAGGCAATGTTGATGATGCGTCCGGATCGTTGGGCGAGGAGAGTCGGCAGCACGGCCCGAGAGGCGAGGTAGACGCCGGTGAGGTTGACCTCCATCACGGCCTCCCATTCGTGCCGCGCGACGTCTTGGAGAGCGGCGGTGGGTCCGATGACCCCGGCGTTATTGACCAGGATGTCGATCCGTCCGAACCGATCCAGGGTGGCATCGACCATCTGCGTGAGGTCATCTTCCGAGGTGACGTCAGTCGAGGTGCCAAGCACCTGGTGCCCAGCGGCTTCGAGCTCGGCGAGAACCTCGGCCCGTTCGTCATCCTCGGGAGTCGCCACGACGACCGCCGCTCCGTCGCGAGCCAGTGCCCGTACGCAGGCCAGGCCGATGCCTCGCCCGGCTCCGGTGACGACAGCGACCTGGTCGGTGAGTGACATGCGAGCATCATAGCTGCGGAGAGCTGCGTTGGCTTGTCGGCCGAGTGGGCCTACAATCCGCCGGTCGGCAGAATGTGCTGTTTGTTCCCCACGGAGCCTCGCATGGCACTCTTCGGACGTAAGAAGCGGCTGGTCGATTGGGCCAGCTGCGCCGGGTGAGCCGGCAAGTTGCCCCAGGAGGGGACCGCGCAGGTCGTGCGCGGGCTGCCGAAATTCGATGATCCGGACCTGATCATCGGAGCCGAGGACTTCAGCGACGCGGGCGTGTATCGACTGCGAGATGATCTGCTGATCCTGCAGTCGCTCGACTTCTTTCCTCCTCTGGTCGACGACCCGTTCCTGTTCGGCCAGATCGCCGCCGCCAACAGTCTCAGTGATATCTATGCCATGGGCGGGACCCCGCGTACGGCGCTCAATATTGTCGGCTTCCCCGATGACAAGCTGGATCTGTCGATCCTGAGCGAGATCCTGGCGGGGGGAGCCGAGCGGGTGCTCGAGGCCGGGGCGGTGATCGCCGGAGGCCACACGGTGCGAGATACCGAGATCAAGTACGGCCTGAGCGTGACGGGGGTGGCCACGCCCGAGGAACTGTTGACCAATGGCGGAGCCCGGCCCGGAGACGCACTGGTGCTGAGCAAGCCGCTGGGAACGGGGTTCGTGACCACGGCATTCAAGAAGAACCGTTGCCCGCAGGGCGTGCTCGACACGGCCGCGGCCAGCATGGCGATGCTCAACCAGGGCGCGAGCGATGCCGCCAAGGCGGTCGCCGCGTCGGGCTCGACAGACATCACCGGGTTCGGGCTGGCCGGTCATGCCGGCGAGATGGCTCAGTCGAGTGGCATGACGCTGACGATCGAGACCTCGAAGCTGCCCGTGTTGCCCGGTGCCGCCGAACTGGCCGCCTCGGGCAACCACACCCGGGCCAGCAAGACGAACCGATCTGCCGTGGAATCGCTGATGCGGATCGATCAGTCGGCCGACGCGATGGGTCTCGAGATGCTCTTCGACCCTCAGACCTCGGGTGGCCTGTTGATCAGCGTCGATCCGGCACGTGCCGAGGAACTGGTCGGGCTGTGCCACGATTCCGGTGCCGAAGCGGCCACGGTGATCGGTTCGGTGGCCGAACAGTCCGACGTGTCCCTGGTCTTCACCGGTTAGGCGGAGACGTGCGAGGTCAGCGCATCCAGATCGTGATTCCTGCGAAGGCCCCTCGACGCAGTGGCAACCGCGTGACCGCGGCGCGGTGGCGGAGGTTGCTCGAGTCGCTGGGCCATCGGGTGGCGATCGACGTCGACTACCACGGCGAACGATGTGACGTGCTGGTCGCCCTGCATGCTCACCGAAGCGCGGCGGCTGCGTTGAGATTCCGCCACGAGTGCCCTTCGGGACGGCTGGTCGTCGCACTCAGTGGCACCGATCTCTACCGCGATCTGGATCGATCGCCGCGGGGTCACGAGGCGCTGGATGCCGCCGATCGGATTGTGCTGTTGCAGCGGCACGCTCTGACGCGTCTGGATCGCAGCCTGCACGAGCGGTGCCGGGTGATTCACCAATCGGTGGTGGTGCCCCGGCGTCTGCCCGGAAAGGCGAAGCGAAGCTGGCAGGTGGCCGTGGTGGGGCATCTCAGACCGGTCAAGGACCCGTTCCTGGCGGCTCGAGCGGTCCGTGACTTGCCAGCGGAGTCGAGGATCCAGGTGGTTCATCTCGGCGGGGCACTCGAGGAGCGGATGCGTGAACGGGCCGAGGCACAGATGCAGCGGCAGCCTCGGCGATACCGCTGGATGGGCAACCGGCCTCACGGGCAGGTGATGCGCCAATTGGCCCGGAGCCAGGTCCTGGTGCTCTCGAGCCGCATGGAGGGTGGGGCGAACGTCGTGGGTGAAGCGATCAGTGTCGGCACGCCGGTGCTCTCGACACGGATCAGCGGTTCGATCGGCCTGTTGGGCGAGGACTACCCGGGCTTCTTCGAACCGGGTGACGTCGCTGGACTGAGGCGGCTGTTGCTCGACGCAGAGAGCGAAGGCCGGTTCTACAAGTCGATCGCGGCACACTGTTGCGCGCTGAAGCCCGTGTTCCAACCGAGTCACGAACGCCGGGCTTGGAAGCAACTGCTCGTTGAACTCTGAGAAACGGGCAGGGGCCGAGGAGTTTTTGCCAGGCTCGCTTCGAATCAGTACGATGGCCATTACAGAATGCATTTCATTTCAGATGGAAGGAGCCACCCGTGCCCGAGCGCCGCTTGTCTCGCGAGTCAATTGGCCAGCGCGGGTTGGAAAACTACCAGGGTCTTCGGCGTCAGCTTGAGTCTTGCCACTACGGCCGGTCCGTCGCGATCGACGTTGAAACCGGGGAATACGAAGTCGCAGACGAGTCGAGTCTCGCGAGCGACGACTTGTGGGACCGATGCCCGCGGGCTCAGATCTTTGTAGAGCGGATCGGCTATCCAGCCGCGTTTGTTGCACGTGAGCTTCAGCGGCCGTCATGATCACAGGGCGGATTGACGAGAATCTGGAAGCTCGTATCGTGCTGCCGGTTGTCGTTGGGGACACGACAACCGATGTTGAGTTTCTGCTGGATACCGGATTCAGTGGCTTTCTGGCGGTGTCTGCATTACTCGTGCAGCAATGTGACCTGCCGCTGCGAACCGTTTAACGAGGTCTGACGGCAGATGGCCGCGTCACATTCTTTGACACCGTGGACGTTCGAGTCATCTGGAACAGGAAGACCCGTTTGATCCGGCCGCAGGTTCTTGACGAAGCATTGATCGGCACCCGCTTGCTCGCGGGGCACAGCCTGCAGGCCGATTGGATCACCGGCGGGGAGGTCCGCCTCGATGACGCCTTCTTGTGATCCAAGCGGCGTTGTGCTGCACCGAGGGTCAAGCAATGGTGATCCTCTCATTTCCACTGGTACAACGGGAGGGGGTAAGGTCAATTCGGATTGAACGCGATCTGGTCAATGTGATCGAGGCTTGGCCTGCACTGCCGCCGGACTTCCTCGCGGCCATCCTGGCCATCGTCGAGGCCGCTCTGGGCCGCTGACTGCTAGATCCGAACCCCGCCCCTCGGTATCGCCACGCAACTCCTTCTCGATGCATCGCAGAGCATCACCTCGGGGGAGCCCATGGTGCTGGTTGACGGTGGTGCCGAAGATGTCGACTCAACGGAGGACACCAGAAGGGCTTGTCGGTGGTTTTCAGCTTGCCAAGCCCGCCCGCGCGGCCTCAGATCTTCTCGCCTGGTAAGAGGCGAGAGCCTCTCAGCAAGTCGTTGGCAGACGCGCTATAATCTAGCTCGTCCGGACCGCCACGAGGCGCAAGCCATCAGGCTCGAGTCCGAGGGCGTGGAGAGGCTCCAGCGGGGTCTGTTCCGCCTCGATGATCGGCGTAATCCACTCGGTCAGGTCCACCGATGCACCGCTCGGCTCGACACCCACGAGGCACCACCTTCCCGGTCCCGACTTGTGGACCGCCCGGGCCACCGCCAGCTCGCGCCGGGACAGGAACACCCGGATCTTCGTCGCACTGGTTGGCAGCCCCTTGCACTCGTAGCGGACGGGAACCAGCTGGCCAGACTCGTCTTCAAGCCCAAGGATGTCGAACCCCGCACCCGACCAGATGCCGGCAACATGCAGCGCAGAGGCCCAGTCCTCGTCATCGAGCGCAGCGGCCACCCGGGCCCGCGTCTGCGTACCAGATCGAAACACCGAGAGCAAAACCCCTGTAGCCTCATCCCGACGCGGGCCATCGAGAAACACCCGGGCCGTACGCACAACGTAGTCCAACAGCGCCCTCTCGGCAGCGTCTCCCCAAGCCGATCTCGCCAAGTTCTCTTCAAGAATCTGGCTGGGATCGAGCTTGCCTTCCGGGCCTCCGATCTCGCTTCCATGGCGTCCAACTCCCGGTTTCCAGCGGGAGAGTGACGCCAGTTGGGGCTTCTCCAAGACAGGCGAAAAAGTGGCTGCGAAAGCCCCGAGTTCCAACGAAATACTCTCGACCTTCAGCCCTTGCGTACGCACCCAGGTCGCGGCAGCCGACTCGCTGTCGAAGTCCATGCTGTCGAGCTGCGGATCGATATGTTTTCGCATCTCGTCCGTCCACTTTGGATGGAGGTCCAGGAAATGGGATAGCCACGCTTTCAGTGGCCCCTGGTGCTTGTCGAACCAGGTCCGCCACAACGCCTCGTTGTCCGACACCACCACCACTCTTGGGAGATGAGGCAGGAGGTCCACATGGAGGTCGCCCCGCAGCGCTTCCTCCAGCACCGCATGAGAGCGAGGGCCATCGGGCCGTACATCCTCACGGCCCAGTCGACCCCGGCGCATTACCGAGTCGGGGTCGGTTGCGAAGGCCCCCAGGTGATTCGCCAGTGCCGACTGCTGCCCGTCGGTCAGCGGCTGCAACTGCTGTTGCCACTCATCGCGGAGATTGGTGAGGTGTCGGCGCTCGACATAATCTTCGAGCCCTTCCTCGGTGAGAGCGGCAAGGATCTCGGAAAACAGTGGCCCCAATGCGGCGTTGTGCACCAGCAATTGGGCCAATGCGGTCCCGAATCGCCGGAGCGGCGGCCCCTCTAAACGCAAGGTGTCAAAGAGCACCACGCCCGGGTCCTCTTCGTCGGATCCCGGGATGTAGAACACGTCCTCGTGGGCGTCTCTGCGCCACTCCTTCGACGGCAGCACCGGTCCGTCCACTCGGATCTCCAACCACGTGTCGTCGGCCTGGAGCAGCGGTCGCATCCAAGCGCGGACTACCCGGTCGGCGTCAACGCGGACCTGCCGGCTTCGTTCCGCAGCAGCACACAGCACCGGGAGAGCCTCTGCAATCTGATCGACCAACTGGCCGGCGAGGGGTGTCACTTCCAAACGGCCGTCGCCGCGAACGCTCTGACGCAGCCTGACCTCGCCGACACCCAAGGCCTCGGGTAGCCCCTTCCTGTAGGTGGCAGCGGCGAGAGCCAGGGTCGGGAAGAACTGGCGGATTTCCTGCCGTTCCTCACGACGAGCCACGAAGACTTCCTCCTCGTCGAACCGCCAGCGCAGTCTGGTGCGCTGTTCGAGCAGCAAGGGCAGGCCTGGAATCTGCTCGAGGTCCATTCCGGCGACCAGAGAGTCCACCAGCGCCGCCAAACGGGTCGACAGGGAAGCGTTCAATGCGTCGGGGTTTGGGCAGCGACGCTTCAACATCTCCATGATCCGTGTTGCACCAAGACAAGCCGCCTCACCATCCGGAGTGGAGAGCGCCCCGAGCTGTCGCAGCATCTCAAGGTGGTCCAGGTCCTTCGGGACGGCGAAGAACACCGATCGCGTATCCCGATGGGCAAGGACCACATCCTGGGGTGCGACCCGCTCGGGGAGTGGCTGCAGACCATCCAACTGGCGGAACTGGTCCGAGGCCAGCCACGGTGTGCTCGCCACCGATGCATACACCTCGCTCCCCTTGGCGTCTTGGGGCAGCCCTTTGAGGGCATGCACCACCTCCGCCGGACCGCTGACCTCACGCAGCAGGGGTGCCAGCTTTCCGACCTCGATTCCCCTCCCCGGCGGCTGAAGCGGTGGCGGGCGTTCCAGAGGGGAAACCTGGCCCGACTGACCACGCTCCACAATCTGTACGGCACCGGTCGGAGCGACCCCCAGCCAGCGAAGGAAGTCGCTGAGATCCGCGTCTTGGGACGACAGCAGCGCAGTGAGTGCCTCGCCGTGCACGAGGTCCTCGGACAGCTGCCTCGCTGGCTCCCAACGCCCCTCGAGGGTGGGCAGGTGGAGCGTTGCCAGTGCTCGACCCATCTGCCGCGTCGGTTCGTTGTCGCTGAACGCCCGCCATGCGAAGTGGGCCGGAGCCTCGGGTGGCTTCAATGCCCAGGCGAGCCGCAGCAGCGCCCCCTGCTCGGCCTCCTCCAAGGAGGGCGAAGCCTGACGCGCTTTGGGATCGTTGGGGAGCTGCCGAAGATCCTGCAGAACCTGGCTGGGCTCATAGCGGACCACGCCTGCCGGCTTGGTGAAAGAGTCCAGGTCGAATCCGGTCACCGAGCGGCCTGCCTGGAGCAAGGGCGCTGGCACCTTCGGCGGCGGCTCGTTGTCGACAGACGTCCAGAAGAAGACGCGCCGTTTGGCCCGCAGGCCGCGCTCCTGCCGGCTCGGAAGTGCGACGGCAGTCCCGCCGACGTCGGTTCGCACAGGCACGACTCGGGTTTTGCGGTGCGCCAGCTCGTCGCAGAGCTCCGTGGCACGGTGCTGCCAGGTCTGAGTCCAGTAGCCACAACCCACGAGTCGCTCGAGCCATCGCCGACTTGCGTCCCAGAAACCCCGGTAGGACAGCTCGGGCCGATCCGTAGCGAAGAAGCCGACGGCGAGCTCAATCCACGGGTCGAACGATTCATTTGGGAATAGCGCCTCTTGCAGCGCGGCCGCCCACGCCGTCGGTGCATCTTCCGGATACGCCGCTAGCGTCCATAGATCGTTCCGACATTCGGAAGCCAACGCAGCTCTGCGGAGCGCTTCCACATGACCCCCGGCCGCACGCTCGAGCAAGGCGTGGTTGTATCGCCCGACCACGTTTCCGGTGTCGAGTGCCATGCCCTCCCTGTCGGCCTTCACCTGAAAGTCGCCGTGCAGATCGATCGGCGTCCCGGTTTCCATCTTTGTAGGCAGGTAGTTGTAGATCCAGCCCGTCTCCTCGACGTCTGGCGGCGCCCAGGCCACGGCGACCCTCGGCTCCGCTACGACGTGCCCGGCCTGCTCCGCCAACTCTGCAAGTTCTGGAATCTCCGCTTGCCACACGATCGGCCACCCGCCGTCGGACTGCAGTTCGATCATCCGGACCTGCAGCTTCAGCCCCGGCCTGCGGATGCCGACGAACTGAAACCGCGTCGCCTCGAGCCGTTTGACCTCTTCGGCGATCTGGGTTCGGTGGCTGACCTCGTCCACGCGTAGCACCACCACCGTATGCAGCCCCTCGGCGATGGGATGGGGAAGGTCGGGACTGCGGAGCGGTCGCGGCAGGTGAAAGCTCGGGCGAGGTCCGTCTCCCAGGTTGCGAACCAGAGCATCGAGCTCCGGAATCTCACAGTCCTCCCAAGCCGAAGGCGTTCGGCGTGCAACGAGTTCGATGCCCCACCAGCCGCCGTCCGCACAGCGACTCCATACCTCGCAGCGGTCGGAGACGCCGAACACTGACCGGAACCCGATGCCCTTGTGGCCGAAGTCCTGCTCGGGAGTCTTGTTGGAGATGTGCAGCGTGCACAGGGCATGGAAGTCCGAGCGGCCCTTTGGCAGCTGCTTCGCGTAGTTCATCGGCGGTCGTACCGACAGCGCTCGCCCGTCATTGGCCACGGCGAGTACTCCGTCCTCGAAGGACACCACGACCCGACTATCGGCACGATCCAAGGCGTTCTGGAACAGCTCGTACACCACCCGACCGGCGTACTGCAGCGAGATCGAGCCCTCGGTCTTCAGCCCGACGAGAGCGTTCTCGCCGCCCCCGGTTTGGGCGTAGTGATCGATGTGGCACGTGAACGCACTCTCCACATCCGTCCAACTCTCAAAAGATGTTTCTATCAGAGTCGCTGCCATCGTCGGTCTCTTGGAACCACTCCAGTCTCCCCACCCCAGCCCCGGCGTTCAACCCGCCAGGTCATCCGTTCCCATGTTCTTCACGATGTTCTGCTTCAGGTCGTCGATGCACGGCTGCATACTGCCCGTCGCGTCGATGAGGAAGACGATGTCGAGGTCGAAAGTGATCGTTTGACCTAGAGCCAAACTGGCATGCAAGTAAGTCTCCACGTCTTCTATTATTTATTCTCTGAAGCGAAGCGGCCGACGTGAAGTCTCTCAGGCCTTGGATCGCACCGCCCTTTTCATCCGGATCGAAGACGATTGGCTCCCACACACAACGGTCAATTGTGGAGAGCGTGTCGTAACAGGGGAAATCAGAAGCGAACAGACTCAAAAACACACGTTCTTGTTCGACCGCCATGGCGACATCTTCCCATGTCCCTCCGCGGGCCTCCTCGATCGACATCTCCCCGTGATACGTGGCGTCGGTGAAGATCACCACGGCGCGGAGAGCCTCGTCCCGGTGACGCCACTTGACTTGAAAGGATCCGGCCAATCCCCTTTCTCCGTTCCGCCACAAGTGGCAACCTTCCACAGGCCGTCCAGCATACGACTCGGGTTGACGTTCTCCCCGTTTCCTGATCCACGCGGAATGTGAGTGTTTCGGATAACTTTCATTCTAGAAACGGAGGATCGAGTCATGAAGCGGAAGCGCTACAGCGAGCAGCAGATCGCCTTCACGCTGCGTCAGCACGAGACGGGAACGACGGTCGCGGAGATCGTGCGGACGGT
>Ga0310123_10000166_pt1 | contig 57214 bp, 42 predicted proteins | sample CB6_AW_1057_MG_FD_203505 | JGI IMG/M metagenome (GOLD analysis project Ga0310123, IMG submission 203505) | Marine microbial communities from Western Arctic Ocean, Canada - CB6_AW_1057 | ecosystem: Environmental > Aquatic > Marine > Oceanic | place: Canada: Western Arctic Ocean | collected... | reverse complement strand
AAAACAACAGATCAATGAGTGTCATCAATTCGCCGTCTCAGCCATTACCAGCGTCATGGGACGTCGCCCTGCAACGCTCCGCTATCTGGACGTGGGCTGAAGCTCGGACGTCCAGCGCACAAAGTTACTAGAACGGTACAGAGCATGAAGCCTGCCTGCCGAAGGGAATCGGCTGCCGAACGGACATTGGGGCGTCCACGCCACCGTGCGCCTCGTCTTTTATCACAAATGACGGCAGCCGCTTTCTGTATCAGCAGTCTGCTGCTGGCCGGCTGCCAGTCGACGGCCGGTGAGAATGGAGGTGGACTGTTTTCTTCTGCCACCGCACCCGCCATGAATGCGGCCAGAAAGCTTTGGAGCGGAATCGGGGATGACTCAACACGCAATGTGCTGGCTCAGGCGAGCAACCTTAGCGCGGAGGGGCGCAGGAAACTTAAGTCCGCAAACCGACTGTTTGACGTCGCAGAGTACGCCGACGCCGCCAGCCAATACAAACAGCTGGCGGAGGAATACGAAGGTACGTCGGTTGGCGAAGAAGCCCAGTTCCAGCTGGCTGAGTCATGGTATGCGTTGAAGCGTTACCCGATGGCTCAGGATGGCTATGACCGGTTGTTCACCGACTATCCGTCGACACGGTATGTGCAGCTGGCCACGAAGCGCCTGTATGCAATCGCTCAAAACTGGCTTGATGCGACAGATCCTGCGCACCGGAGCAGGATTCACACGGTGAGTGCTGTCCAGGTGGCCTACGAGGCCCCGGATGAAATACCGCTGCCTTCGAACGCATTGTCGCTCAGATACCGGATCCTGCCCAATTTTCGTGACAAGAGCCGACCAGTCTTTGATACACAGGGACGGGCCATCAAAGCCCTCAAGAGCATCTGGCTGAATGATCCCACCGGTCCAATGACACCTGATGCCCTGTTCGCAACAGCCACGTACTACCTGCGTCAGAAAGACTACGTGGAAGCAGATCGCTACTTCAACATTCTGCGCGACGAGTATCCGGACAACCCACATATCAAAGACGCCTTCCTGCTTGGATCTCATGTGCGGCTGATGTCGTATCAGGGGCCGTCGTATGATGGAACTTCTCTGGAAGGTGCGAACCAGTTAACCGCGCAGTCATTGAAAATGTTCCCGAACTCCCGTGAGCGTCCACAGCTGCGCACAGATCTGAAAAAGATACATCTGCTCAAGGCTCAGCGGATCTGGCACCGCGTTCTGTATTACGAAAAAAAGAAAAACAGCGACCGGGCTGTAGGACTGACTTGCGTCCAGCTGATAAACGAATTTCCCAATACACAGTTTGCCGACATGGCACGAGATCGACTGGCAACTCTCGATCGAAACGAACTCAACGTACTGCCTGGATTTGACAGGATCCTCGAGTCACTTCCTGAGAAACGGTCTCGTATCAAACAACCCAACGGCAAAGTGAAATCTGTAAGTACGACTGCAGATGGAACAAATGGACACGGCGGTTACTAACGGACGGCTGACTGGCGCGCGCATGGTACATCGACTTCCGATCTTGATGACGATGCTGTTGACTGTCACGGTCAGCGGATGTGGCTATGTCTTCGGACCGCAGTCGGTGAAGGACGTGCGTACGGTGCATGTGCCGGTTTTTCAGACAGATTCATTTCGTCGCAATCTGGATTACCTTTTGACAGATGCCGTTCACAATGAAATTCGCACCCGCACGGCATATCGTCTTGAGAATGAGCATTCTGCTGACACAATACTCAGGGGACGCATCATCGATTTTCGGAAAGACCTGCTGAGCGAAACACGTTTCGACGATGCGCGTGAATTACAGCTGAGCCTGGGCGTGCAGATCTCATGGGTCGACCGTCGTAGTGGACGTGTTCTGCAGGAATGTGTCTTCCCAATTGGCGATGGTCTCGCTCAACGCACAGCCGATGTGGGCTTTGCTCCCGAATTAGGACACTCCATGGCGACAGCACAACAAAAAGTGGCACAGCGCATGGCTGCTCAGATTGTGGATATGATGGAACTTCCCTGGTAGTCTGATCCGGAGCAGCTGCATAATTGCCCGGCTGGACCGACCAACCGCACGGCGAGTTTGGTCCGCTGACACTGATGCATGAATTTCAAGGGCATCGTCGGTAATGCGTGGGAGGTATGGAATCACCCGTCAAACAAGCAAGACCGGAGTTTGAGCTTCAACCACATCAGCGTGGTTCCGGAAGCCGCAAAACAATGATGATTCCAATCATCGCCAGCGCGATGATACCAAGCGCCATTCCTGGCCGTGCGGACGTCAAATAAAGTGACCCGCAGACAGTGGTAACTACGATGATTACCGCTTTGATTTTGACGTGTCTGCGCACACCACGACGCATCTGCCAGTCCAACAGGATCGGACCGAAAAATCGTGACCGCAGCAGGACCGAATTGAGTTGTGGAGATGACCTCACCAAAAAGTAACTGGTCAACAGCAGAAACGGCGTTGCAGGCAGAAACGGCAGCACGGCACCCAGAACTCCCAGCACAAAAAATGTGCCTGCCAGCAGCAGTTGCCCGGCCCGTCGGAGCCCACTTGAGGGGGCTTCATTCTGTCCCTGTAATCGGTCCGGTGACCGACCCACAAGGTCTTCCGCTGTCCGATGTTCTGTGTCGTCGTTGATATCGAGCTGCATTTCCCATGTCTGCAGATGTGCGGTTGCAGGTTTCCAGTTACGTTACTGTGAGGATTGCTGCGCATCGAGTGCACTGCGGACATCGCTGTTCGAAATCAAAAATTTCCGGCGATTCAGAAATTCAGGTCTGGCTTTTATGGACAATGTCATAATCGTGATGAAATAAGTCATAAACAGTAGCAAACATGCATAGTGGTAAACCAAAGCCGTCAACTGGCTAACATGAAACTATTGCGTCTGCTCTGGCAACGCGGATCAATGATGCTGTCTGAAGTCCATGAGGGGATGAAGCGTTCGGTGGGCTACCCAACGGTAGAACACGGTGGAATCGACGGTATTCTGCTGGCGTCTGGCAGTATCTGGGCCAGTGCCGTCGTGACAGGCGCGGTTGACAATAGTGTGCAGGAAAACCATATGATCAGCAGAAAGGACGTTCCAACCCTGAAGTTCTGGTACATATCCTTTGCTTCTCCTTCTTCATGAAGGAAACAGGCACTGCCGTTGCAGCCCGTTTCCTTCTCGCAGCGTCCGCTGGCTGAATACAACTGGCCGTTAGGCACGCCAACGATGCCAGGTGAGCAGTCGAAGTTGTATTGGCCCTTCATCTTGAAGTCGGCATCTGTGACGATCAGGATCTTCGGGTCGCCGTAGCATCCGAAAAACCATTTTCCATCGGCGAAGGCCACTGTTTGAATGTCGAGCAAGGTGTGGCCGGTTTTGACCACACGTTTTCGTCTCGGCGTGCAAATCGACAGGTGCGAAGCAGACATTCAGCAGACACATTCTATCGAGCACGATTCCACCTCGATAGAATTGGATCTGTTGCTATTCACTGGTTTGCCATTGGAGACGCACATGCTTTGGAGCAGTTACAAATCAATCCTCATTGCCCTGACCGTGATTCTGCCAGGCGGCGTGGCCGCCGATGTCACCGTCGAAGAGAACATCACCTACGGTGAGGGCGGCGACACCGAGTTGAAGCTCGATATTGCCCGACCGGTCGGAGACGGCCCGTTCCCGGCAATCGTTTTCATTCACGGAGGCGGCTGGTATCAGGGAACGCGTCAGGGATACCGGGGACAGATTATGGAAGCAGCCAGGCGAGGTTACGTGGCCACAACGATCAGCTATCGGCTGATGAAGTTCGATGAAAAGAAAAAGGAAACCACGACAGCCACGGCAAGTTTCCCGGCGCAAATTTACGACGCTAAGGCGGCGATTCGATGGCTGCGTGCCAACGCCGCCAAATATCATATTGATCCCGGCCACGTCGGGGTAACGGGCAGCTCTGCCGGTGGTCATCTGTCACTACTGGTAGGCCTGACGGATGTCAAATCCAACTTAGAGGGTGACGGCGGAAATCCCGATCAATCAAGCCGGGTGCAGGCGGTCGTCAACGTCTACAGCCCTACGGACATTGCGGCGTGCCACAAGGACAGTTCCGTAGCTTGGATCTTTCGACTGTTCATGGGCGGGACACCGGACGAAACCGCCGAGACTTACAAGCAGGCAAGCCCGGTCACTTATGTCAGCAGGGACAATCCGCCTGTTCTCACGCTTCATGGAGATCGGGATGCGCTGGTGCCAGTCGCTCAGGCAACGACGCTGAATGACAAGATGAAGGCAGCAGGAGCGTCTCATACGCTAATGATCTTTGAAGGACAGGGACACGGTTTTCGGGGCGAGTATCAGCAGAAGGCAATAACCGCCACGTGGGATTTCTTCGATCAGCACCTGAAGTCAAAGAGTTCAGCGGAATGACACACAATCACCGGAGGACATGCTATGAGACAAAACACGACAACCACAGTTGTCATGTTTTTCGTGTCGGACAGGTAACACGAACGCCGGCAGAAGATCATCGAGTATTGTTTGAGAGTATTGGCAGGTGGGGGAAGCGTGCAATGCGAAGGCAGATGGCGGTGATGGCATGGGTGATGGCGCAGATGGTCCTGTTCAGTCACGAGGTCCCGACGGCCTGGGCCGGCCAGGGGCCAAACTTCGAGCGGCGACTGGTGGTTGCCGGCCAGGGGTACTTCCCGGTCGCCCTTCGGCTCGAGGACGGCCGAATTGCAGTGGTCTTGCGTGGTGGAGGGCCCCATATCGGTCTCGGGGGCCGGCTCGATATCGTGTTTTCTTCAGACGAGGGCCGGACGTGGACCAAACCGAAGGTGATCGTGGACACTCCGGTGGATGATCGCAATCCAGCCTTCGGACAGGCGCGCGACGGAACACTCGTGGTTGCATTTGTGCAGAACAGTAAATACGACGATAAGGGGCGATACCTTCGTGATGTCCCTGGCAGGCCGATCACCTTGTGGATCACACGTTCCCAGGACGGCAGCAGGACATGGTCGAAACCGGCACAGATCGAGATACCGGATTTCATTCATATGAGTCCGTTTGGCAGGATGATCACATTGCCGGATGGTTCGATGCTGATGAACGTTTATGGTGGCTCCGAACGCGGAAAGGACCAGTCTGACCTGTACCGATCGACTGATCACGGCACGACGTGGAAGAAATACTCGTCTTTGGGGCGGCAGTTCAACGAAACGGCACTGCTGCGGCTTCCATCAGGCAGGATCCTGGCTGCCATGCGGCGCCTGCACCCCGAGGATGTGTGGACCACAGAGAGTTCCGATAATGGCAGGACGTGGAGTAACCCAAAACTTCTTACGCCTTCCGATGTCCATCCCGCGGACCTGTGTCTCCTTGCCGACGATCGCGTTTTGATGACCGTGGGAAATCGCGTCGGACCGTTCGGGGTCATGGGACTGAAGTCGGGAAAAGAGGGGTCGTTCAGCCCGAAAAACTGGACCCTGCGGTTTACTCTCGTGAACGACGCCATCAGCCGAGATTGCGGCTACCCCAGCAGCGTCCTGCTCAAAGACGGTCGAGTGCTGACCGTCTACTATGCCGTGCACTGTTTGAACGAGCCTGAATGGGGTGTCCATTGCGGGGCGGTCGTTTATCAGCCCCCAGTGTGGCAGTAGCAACGCTCGGAGGCCGAATTCGCCAACCGCCTCGGCCGGCAGGAGCTGCCACGATTGTCTCGCCCGGCCCCGCGAGCCCGACTACAGCACCTGCCAGCAATCGCTCACGATGATCATCCTGACTGACGCTCCGTGCAGAGTCGTCGGTCTGCGGATCGTCGACAATGACAAGGTTCGGGCGAATGGAAGTTCCGTCCGATGTCCTGGACATCATGCCACGCAAGCGGCCTGGCAGTCCTGCGACTCGCACCGGCCTGCTGGTCTACGAACTGGAACCGCACACACAACCTCAGGGCGATCCGCGACGCTACTCCAACCATCCCGACGTTGTTTTGCAGTACGACCTGGAATAGAGGCGGGCCGATGGCACCTGCCAGATGGAGTTCCAGTTCGTGAACATGAAAAGGTCATCTACTCGGCTTCGATTTCCAGTCAACCCCTTGACGAACTGCTGACGGTTGACTTGCCAGTCGGTTCGGGCTGACTCAGGCTGTCGGCAGAGCCAACCCGGCCGGCCAGTTGAACCCCCGTTTGACAAGGCTGGGGGCCGCTTTCGAAAAGAGTTAGTCCGGGGCGTGGTCCGGCACCGGTACACCCCGCTAGAGACGCACGAACTTCTTGATCTCGCCGTTGGTCTGCACACTGGTGACGTAGAAGTCACCGTTGCGGTCACCCCAGATGCCGTGCGGACAGCCGGCAAACTGTCCCGGCCCCGTGCCCGGTTTGCGCCACTGGCTGAGAACTTCCCCATCGCGGTTGAGGATTGAGACGCGTTGACTGATCTCTGCCATAAAGATCGTCTCGTTGGAGTCGAACCAGAGTTTGTCGGGACTGAGGAATCCGATCCACTCGCGGAGGTAGTTCCCCTCGCCGTCGAAGATCTGGACGCGATTGTTCTCCCGGTCGCAGATGTAGACCAGGTACTGGGAGTCAATCCACACGGCGTGTACCAGGTTGAACTGCCCGGGGCCCGTGCCGGGTTCGCCCCAGCTTTTGATCAGCAGTCCGTCGGGCGTGTACTTGTGGACCTTGTGATTGACGTACCCGTCGCTGACAAACAGACACCCGTCGGGTGCAATGGCCAAATCCGTCGGCCGGTTGAACGGTTGGCCCGGGGGACGCGGTATGCCGGGGGTTCCCAGGGTCCAGAGCAGTTCGCCCTGGCGATTGAATTTGTAGACGCAGTGGCCCAGCCATTCGGTGAGGTAGATATCGTCCTGTGCGTCGATGTAGATCCCGTGCGCATTTTCAGGAATCAGGACGTCGCTGTCCCAGGCAGTTATGAAACTGCCGTCGGAGTCGAAGACGATGAGGGGGTGATCGCTGCGGCTGTAGACGTAGACGCGACTGCTGCTGTCCACGGCGATGCCCGGTACCCAGCGCCAGGTCCAGCCTTCCGGCATCCGGGCCCACTGGTCAATCACCTCGTAGCAATACTCGCCCGATCCCACTTGCATGACTGGTCTCCCGCGGCCGTGGCCGCATCGATTCGGTTTGATAACCCTGGAGCGGATTATACGGGTCGCGGTCCTACCTCTGCTACGGGGTGTCCGTGGGGCAGGCCGGAAAAGTGCGTTCAGAAAAGGACTCGGACCCGGTACGGTGGGGAAGAACAGATTTATCTTTTGTTTTGTCCCTCTGATATGATGCGGTCTGTTGAAAGATGGCGGTCGCGTGGCCCGGCCTGGTCGGCGGCGGCAAAGACACTTCCACCGTCGAGTCATCGTATGACGACGGCAATCATCCGTCTCCGACTGCTGTAGTCCGTCCTGGCGAGTTACAACTCCAACCTGAATCAGACACAGACAAATTGCCTGCAGCATCAATCCATCAGGGCGACGCGGCTTGGATCACGGCAATGGCGATCCTGGCAGGATGCGCCCTCCTGAAAAGGCCGAGGTTCGTGATCTTGCGCCGCTCCAGTACCTCCACGATCTGACTATCGCTGTTGTTGCCGATTCACTTTCGTTGCAGAGCGGAAATTGTGGGCTGGAAGAAGGCCTGGAAAGGTATTGACCTCACCAGGCATGCTGGTCTCAGTCTGTGAGAGTGGTCCGCAACAGGTCTGCGGCGGCGGAACCCGTTGTCACAGTCGCGACACGTAACCTGGAGCGTAAGCCGCAATTACCTCGAAGTGTTCCCGGTCCAGAGCCATCTGAAGCAGGTCTTCGGCCGCCAGCGTCATCCGGCCGGCACGCTGCGTCAATGGAAATTGAATCCCGGCCAGACCGTCGTAAGAACGATAAACGACTTCGGTACAGACCAGTCGGTCAGAACGTGTCAAATCAAAGTCAAAATCATACGGTTTGCCATCGTGAAACAGCGCACGGGCAATGGCCTCAGTGATAACCTGATTCGGCACACACGGGCGGATAACGGTCACTGCGTCGGCCGTAAAAGGTGAAGCGAGCGAGCGAATCCTGACGCCGTCTTTGAGCGCTTCAACGACCCGGCCGGGATCCTTTCGGTCACATGTCAAAATACGCTGCCAGCGTGGCTTGCCGTAGGGATGATTCGCGAAGCCCATCTGCTCAAGCTGATTTGTCTGTCCAATATAAAAAGCCGCGTGCGGCCAGAAGCCTGGCAGGAAATAGTTCGTGACGGCGTACTCTTTCCGGTTAACGAAAATGTCTCCCGGTTGAATCAACTGTCGAATTTGTTTCGCGATGTCCACAGGCAGCTGAGGCTGATGTCCGAGTTGTGTGTACTTTCCTGAAACCAAACTCGAGACGGCTTTCTGCAGACCGTACAGTGCGCGCGTGATCAGGTCACGCCCGGTTATTTTTGCCTGCCGGGCACGCGTCCTTAAACGACTGACTGCATATTCCTGGACGTCGACGTCAAGCACAGCTTGCATGCGGCCGGAAATTTCGACAAGAGGTTCCAGTTCCGTATCATGTGCAATTTCAGCCAGCAGGTCCTGGTTCCCCTTCCAGTACTCCCGTGCGTGGTACAGGTGCCACGCACGCACGGGACTTGTCAGTGAAGCCTGAATTCGGTCGTAAGTACCGGCTGCTATTCCGAAGGACGGCTCCGGCTCGTTCAGTTTTTTCAGAACAGTTGGACAGTCACTGCAGTTGTCTCTTAGAAATCGAGCCGCGTCGACAAGCACCAGCGCGCCGGTTCAGGCAACGATAAAAGCTGCCGCGCGCTCTCGCTGCGACTGCGGCCTGCTTAATGTCCCCGTTGTATCAGTTAACTCGGATGTTCGGTGCAACGTCACCACGAGTTCAATCAGGGCATTTCGTGACTGCCAGTAGGAAATGAGCAGTTGTCGGACTTTTTCATCTTCGGACGGAGTGAAATAACCGCGTTTGCCGGCAGAGGCCTTTTCGAAAAGTGATGCAGCGACCTGCTTGAGGTGCTCAAAATGGACAGTGATGTCCATGACCGTTCGCGTACCGCTGACAGTTGATTCACAAAACATGTTTTGCATAACCGCTTTCAGGCTTCGGGGGCAGAGATACGCCAACTCGTGGCACTGCTGCAGCGTACATTGATGATTCAGTATAACGAACCGGTACGAGGGACTTCCGAAATAAAAGCACGCCGAACGAAACAGGGAATTAACATTATTGGACGCTCGTGCGTTCGACACTAAGGACGATGTAATCTGTTTGTTCCGGCCTGCGTTTGCCCCAAAATGAATGATGGATGACCCTGGGACCATGGCAATTCGCCAATCTGTTTTCGACAGGCTGTCGCATACACTGAGACGTCAGTCAGAATTTGGACTGACCGTTAAGTGGCGTAACTGCGCATCGTGCTCATTTAAACAGTCTGTTCGGCGCAGTTGCAGCGAGCCGGGTCACACATGGAAGTCACAGCAAAGAATTTTCCGGCGTGCTGATGTTCATCGTTCTGAAACGGGTTATTATGTCGTCCCTGTTTCTAATGTCTGCCGGAACGATCTGAACAAAAACACCGCAGTCCCGGAAATTTCTCAATGAGAATCCCCGATATGACGGTACAGATCGTTTTTTTGGCTGCAACACTTTCTGGCTACACCATCACCAATGCCGAACAGGTAAATTTCAGTCAGGATGTACTACCAATTCTGACTGAGCATTGCCTGGAGTGTCACGGCAGCAAACTGCGCGAATCCGGCCTGCGAATCGATGACAGGGAAAATCTGCTTCGGGGAGGTGATCATGGTCGTGCAGCCATTGTACCCGGGCATCCGAACAAAAGTTTTCTTCTGTATTTGGTACAAGGTGACGATCCTGACCTGCGGATGCCTCCCGAGGGAGACCTGCTGTCGGCCGCTCAAATCGAAATCCTGAGACGCTGGATTCTTGAGGGGGCCCCGTTTGCGAGTGACACAGATGGTAAATGCGGACACAGGCTGGACCATTGGTCGTTTCAGCCGGTGCACCAGCCCACGGTGCCCGATCACATCGGTACTGCCGTCAATCCCATCGACATCTTCATTCACCGTAAGCTGAACGAAGCCGGACTTCATCCGTCAGTCGCATCCGACCGCCGCACACTGATTCGCCGAGTCAGCTTCGATCTGAATGGCCTGCCTCCTTCACCCGACGAGGTTGAAGGCTTCGTTAAATCAACCCGGGAGGGAACTGAGTCGTATGCACAGCTGGTGGATAGACTGCTGGGATCACCACGTTATGGAGAACGCTGGGCTCAGCACTGGCTGGATGTGATCCGCTGGGCTGAAACCGTCGGTTTTGAAACGAATTTTCAGCGTCCCAGAGCATGGCCGTATCGCGACTGGGTGATTGCTGCTTTGAACGATGACAAGCCGTACAACGAATTCCTGGTTGAACAGCTCGCGGGTGACACGCTTGGTCAGGATGCTGCGCTCGGTTTTTTGGTTGCCGGACCTGCTAATCTCCCTGGTCAGATCGGCCGCGACGAAGAGGCCATGCGACAGGCGCGTCAGGATGAACTGGACGAAGTCATCCGAACGGTGAGCCAGTGCATCTTTGGACTGACACTGGATTGTGCCCGCTGCCACAGTCACAAATTCGATCCACTGACTCAACGGGACTATTACGCAATGCAGGCCGTGTTTGCCGGCCTTCGGTACAGTAATCGGCGATGGAGAGGTCCTCAGAATGACCGTTGGACCGATCAGATTCCGGAAGTAACGCGACAGCTGGCAGCCATGACAACTGAACTCGAGTCTCTCCGAGTCCGGCATCACCTCAACCAGCCGCTGCAGGATATCCACACAGAATCTTTTGAAGCCGTCGACGCCGCAGCCATCCGTATGAGAATCCATGCCACTGGAAATGGCGGACGAGCCTCGGTCTATGAATTTGAAGTCTGGTCTGTCACTGACGCGCCCGGTGGACGGACCAACGTCGCCCTGGCCAGACACGGCGGTACCCCTTCAGCCTCCAGTTTTGCACTGGCCAATCAAACCCGGCATTTTGACAACCTTGTGGATGGGTCCGTGGATCAGCGTCAGGCATTTCCATGGGAATCGGCATCCCTGGGTCCGGCATGGATACAGGTTCGCTTTCCACAGACAGTACGAATTGGCAGTGTTACCTGGCATCGTGGATCCAGTGTGCCGGCTGATTACGACATCGACATCCTGTCACCGACGACTGACCAATGGTTGACCGTCACCCATTCGCGCCAGCGCCTGCCTCGCCTGGATGATACTCGAGAATTCACAACCATTTCCCTGACAAAACTCGATGCTGATGCCGTTGCCCAGGTGATGCGCAAAATTCGGACCATTCGAAAAACACAGACGAATTTAAACAGACTGACATTGGGACCACAGGTCTTTGCCGCGAGCTTTGCCAGTGAACCCGATGACACCTGGTTGCTGCACCGGGGTGATCCCATGCAGCCTGTGGACATCGTTGACCCCGCCGTACCGGAAGTCCTGCAACGGGCAGTGGAATCGGCAGGCGGGAACCGCAAGACGACTGACGGCCTCGTCATTCCGCCCAGCCTGGCAAAGGCACCAGAAATGAATCGGAGACTGGCCCTTGCAGCACACGTCACTCACTCGAACCACCCATTGACAGCGAGGGTCATCGTCAATCGAATCTGGCAGCACCACTTTGGCATGGGATTGGTTGATTCTCCCTCCGACTTTGGCCGAATGGGTTCGAAACCAACACACCCCGAACTCCTCGACTGGCTGGCGGCCGACTTTATCGAACACGGGTGGTCACTTAAGCGACTGCATCGGCAAATCGTCATCTCGCAGACGTATCAACAATCCAGTCGTCCACGGACGGACGCTCAGCGCATCGATGCCGACTCACGTTTACTCTGGAGATATCCACCGAGGCGACTGGATGGCGAGGCCATTCGCGACACGATATTGAGTGTGAGCGGCAAGCTGAATTATCAGGAGGGGGGCCCGGGTTTTGATTTCTTCAACCAGCGTGGCGGACTTTCGGATTACATCCCAAAAGAAGTATTCGATATGACTGGCTGGCGGCGGATGGTCTATGCCCACAAGGTTCGGATGCAGGCTGTTGACATCTTTGGTACGTTCGATTGCCCGGATGCCGGCCAAATGACTCCTCAACGCACACAATCGATCACACCCCTGCAGTCACTGAGTCTGCTGAACAGTCCGTTTGCAAATCGACAGGCGGCGTTCTTTGCTCAACGGGCACGAAACGAAGCTGGTTCGGAAACAGCCGCTCAGATCAACCGCAGCTTTCTGCTGGCTTTATCCCGTTCGCCGTCAATTGAAGAACGTCAGCATATGATTCAACTTGCGGACAATTATGGACTGCAGCAGGTGTGCCGTATCCTGTTCAACACCAGCGAGTTTCTGTTTCTGCAGTAACTCGCTTCTGCAGGGCAGATCTCTAAGCCACGGGTTTCATGAAATCATCTCACGGAGAGCCTGCCGGTGAGATATTCGATTCGTACGCAGTTTGTCCTTGTGTGGCTGGCGGTTTCGTGATGATGATCGGGTTGGTTTTCTTGGTGATAGCAGCACCGCAGTTCCGTTCCGCGCGACAGTGACAGGAACAGCAAGCCATGCGGGTATACAGCTGTGGCTGTAAATACGGTTGAAGCAGCCGTGTCGCTCGATCATAGTAATCGGAATTATGAGTTTGATGTCCCGGTCTTCCGGCGGAGAGTGCGTTCGGTGTCATCGACACCGGTTTCGGAAGGTAATGGCCGGGAAACGTTATGTTCGACTATCGTCACAGTTACCTCGGTTCGGCGTCTGGACGCCGGTGGACAATTAAGTGGTCTGATTTGAACGCGTTATCCGAGACAGTGCACGGTCACTGTTCCGCTGATCCGGATTCAATCCCTCTGTTGGCCGCGAACTGTGAAAGCGATTCGATCGTCGCATGGTCTTCCAGCGGGTTGCTCTGAAAGCGGAATCCAAGCCTGTCTTCCAGTCCGGCGAGAATGCTGACCACCTGCATCGAATCAATGCCAGAGACAAAATTCGGCAGTCGGTCCGGATTTGATCTGTACTGAGTCGGAGCTCGCCGGCAATTATTTCGACAAGCCATTCCTGGACCTCAGCAACCGAAGCTGACGCTTGAATGTCCCGAACGTCACCGGGTGAATCTTCGTACATAGGCGATCGCACACCTCAGCCGTACACACATTGTGCTGACGTTGGCCGGCCCGAACCCAGTTCACACCACAAATACTCCGCCCTTATCACATTGCTGATGGTCGAATACCGGGCAATGCACTCGGAGGGAACACGTTCCTGGTCTGCAGGATCAGTTGCCGGTGCTGGATGCCGGCAAATCGTTCTGACTCAGTTGATCGTAGCCGATTAAGTCCGCTGGACGCTAGCTACAGTCAGTCCTTCAGGAAACCGGGGATTAACTATATCCCGATTCACCGCACAGAGTGACGGAGTCCTGGATTGAGCAGAAACGTTGTCGGGTAATGCTGAGCAGTCGGATTCAGCTGCTGCTGGATGCGGGAAAATTTCTCTGGAGACCATCCGCTGTCCGCTCAACACAATCACGTATCCTGGGGCCGGCCCGCGGGTGCGGTCCATCTCTGCCTGATCATTTTGGAAGCAATGTCGACAGGTTCGGCAACCTGTCGGTCCAGCTGAAGCACACCAGTCGGTTCAGACAGGCGACCAGGCTTGTTCAGGACAGCAACCCGGGAAATAACCTCCCTGGAGCGTACCTGATGGACATTACTCGCCAGACACACGTTCGCAAGATTTTTTTTCGGCGCAATTTTTCGCACATCGAAAACCGATCGTGGGACTTCGTTCAACCGGGCGTGCAAAACTACGGTAAGAACACGTGAGAAACTTTGCCTCATCCGCCCAGCAGCCACCACGAAGCGTTCGATAAAGTCCTCTGGCAGGGCCTTGAGGGGTTTGCTCTGGTGCCCGGGAATAGTATTCTCGCCCGTACCAGTCTGAGCACCACTCCCAGACGTTACCCGCCATGTCATTCAGGCCAAAATCGTTCACTGGAAACTGGCTTACCTGGCCTGGGCCGTCGATGCCGTCAAACCGGGCATGCTTTTCCTTCGACGGTTCCTCACTTCCCCAGGGAAACCTCAGACCTTCACGCACTCCACGCGCAGCATGTTCCCATTCAGCCTCCGTGGGCAGTCGCTTTCCGGACCATCTGCAATAAGCGACGGCCTCATGCCAGGAGACATTGACGACCGGGTAGTCCTCTTTACCGCGCGGGGGCTTACCATCCGGCCAGTAGTACGGGGCGTCCCGTCCGGTTGAGGCCAGAAACGCTGCGTACTGATGGTTGGTTACCTCGTGCCTGTCGATGTAGAAAGACGCGACCAGAATCTGCCGCGCCGGACGCTCGTCTTTGAGCAGGGTCGGAAACCATTTCAACCCGTCGTCGGGCAGATCATGTGAACGCCCTCGAAGATAACTTCCACCGGGAATGAAAACCATCTCAGGTTCGGTGGAACGGACCGGATTTACAGGCAGCAGGATCAGCAGGGTGAAGAACAGAGCCTGACGTGACGAACATGCAACGCCGGACAGAACCAGTTGTGCCACAGCGGTGACAAAGGTTTGACGGCATTGAGGGCGCTGCGGCCGAAGACTCCAAAACGATCGAAATCTCAAACTCGCCTGCCTTATGCAGCTTCGAAAGAGAAACCAGGACTGATCCCAAAAAGCCCCTGTGTGATCGACAAACTTGAATGCTGGCAGCCTTTCGAAACCTGTGCCATTTTCATTGTCCCTCATGTCACCTGGCGAACGGGAGCAGACCCAACGCCGAATTTGATTAACAGGATGCCTCATGGAAACTTGTGTCATCGAACCAGTCGTTGTTTGTCTCGTTCGGTGGGCATTACAGGCTAGGTATAAATGGTCGCTATCTCATCGGTGGAAATATCGCCGTTTGCGCCCAGCGGGTCGACATATACGTAAGGCCGGCCCGAGGGCGTGTTGGTGACCTGCTTACTCCAGTCGATACCGAGTGCCGAATACATAGTTGCTACTACATTTTCAATTCGGGGCTGTTCATTACAGTCCCAGCCTGTTTCGATACAGGTCAGGCCGTCAGTATCGGTGCGTCCCAGAATGCGTCCACCCTGCACCCCGGCACCTGCAAACAGGGCCGGGAAACATTTGTTGTAATGGTCGCGCCCCGCAAGGTTGTTCAAAGCACCAGGCGTGCGTCCGAATTCCCCCATGGAAACAACAAGTGTTTCGTCCAGCAGTGTGGTTTGAGGGTCTGTTTTTGAAGCTGACAAAGAGAGATCTTCCAGCAAAGCCGCAAACGCCTGATCATACTGGGCACACTGAGTATAGTGGTTAGAGTTCTTGGAGTGGTCCCAAATATAAGTGTGATGATCCCATCCCGGATGGCAAATGTGGATGTAACGGGTTCCGCCATCCTGCTGCAGTACGTTCCGAGCAAGGATGCACGCGATACCCAGAGGATTATCTCCATACCGCTCGCGATCCTCGTCCGTCACCTGGAACGCCCTGGGCCAGCGAGCGTCGGAGATCAGTTGCCAGGCCGCACCATAAAAATCATCATAGGCAGCCACCTGACGGCCGTAATCAATCCGCCGTGTTCTTTCAGCCGCTCGCAACCTCTGGAGCAGATTCCAGCGCTGATCAAGCAAACGAGTTGCTTCAGCATCCAAATTATCTTCCTGAATTGCAGCTTCGGTATTAATGTCGACGACAGAAAACCGCGGTGGTAAAAAGCCCGTCGAGAGCGCCCCCGCTGATCCTTTTTCCAGATTGAAGGACATGTAGAGCGGGAAAGTGTCAGTAGTCCGGCGACGTGGTTCCAGCTCGGAAGCAATGACCGAACCAATCGACGGGATCTCCTTAGCGATCGCCAAATTGTTCTGGCGGCCCGTTTGCACGTAATACTGGGCTCTGAAATGGACCTCCTCGTGACTGCACATAGATCGCAGGATGGCCAGCTTGTCCATGTGGTTCTCAAGCCGGGGAAACAGCAGATGTGGTAAATAAAGTCCGGGATAGACCTCACGAACGTCGAGGTCTTTGGGCATGCCCTCGTTGTTTTTGAAATCAAAGGATTCGATGTGGCTGACGGCACCGCTGATCTCGAAAAATACAACCTGTCGGGCGTTGCCACGTGGCTGAATCTGTTTACCAGTCGATGAGGCCTGTACCGGCCAGATGCTGTCAATAGAGGCACCCAGCAGCCCGAGACCGCCCAGACGCAACGCTTCCCGACGTGAGCCGAGCAGATCACCTACTTTTTTGGGTTTCGACATCTTTGATCAGTAATTAAAGAAGAACTCGACACTGTTGATCAGCGCCCATTGCAGGTTCTGAGCGCCGTTAACCCGGTCTTTTTCAAACGCCGCTAAAGCGACGACCCGTTCCGGCTCGGACGGCCAGCGCGACAGACTGGCAAGATACATCTCCTCAACAATCCGAGAGTTATTTTCCGGATAGTTGTCCAGCAGCCGCTGCACTCGGCTGCCCTTTTCCGCAAGAATGCGCTGGTTGACCACCGGGGAACGCATCAAGACCAGAGGGTGCTGCATCGACCCACCGGCCAGCTTGGCCGGGGTCTGGCGATCCGACTGACCGAAGATTCGCATGAAATGCTTCGTATCGCGGTCACCCGCCGGTCCGGCAAGCTGCATGGCCAGAGTATATCTCTGACCAGCCTGTTCAAACTCCGCAGGACGTTCTGTCGCCAGCACAATTGAGTCGTGCAGTTCTTCGGCCGTCAAACGGCGGGCGAACTTGCGAGCGAAATATTTTGTATAGGACTCCTTCCACTCAGCTGTGAATCTGGCGGAAATCTGATAAGTGCTGGAGAGGCAAATCCTCTTCATTAAGTGCTTCAGGCGATACCCGTTTTCTTCAAAGTCTCTGGCCAGTGCGTCAAGCAGTTTGGGATGGGAAGGCTGCAACTGCCATCCCTCGGGCAGGTGATCCGGATCCTGCCGAGCCAAATCGAACTCGTCATACGGATCCACGATGCCGCTGCCCATCAGCCGCGCCCAGAACATGTTCACCGTTGCTCGCGGAAACTGCACATGGCCTGTGAGCATTCGAGCCAGCGCATCGCGAGGTTCCTCGTCCGGCCCGGGTGTCTCATTCGTCAGCAGGAACGCCGGCTCGTTTGAGCCCCCCAGTCGAGCCACGCGAATCATGCTGCGCCCCTGAGTGTTGTAGCCGGAATTGCCGTCGTCAATCAAGAATTCACCTGACTGCGGTTTACCGTTCTCCCAGTACATCAGATAGCGTGTGCGACCGAGAAACGCTGCGTTCCGGAAGAACTCTTCCCGACTCTTATTACTCAGCCACACATTAACCTTCTCGAGATGTCCATCGCCGCCGTGACAGGAGATGCAGGACAGGTTCATTCCCAGAAATGATTTGTAGTAAATAATCGATAACTCATCGTGAGTATCAAGCTGATGGACCATCGATAAGTCATCAGCATCCCGTGGGTGAGGTGCCCCCTGAACGTGCTCACGAGCAATCAGATTCGAAGCCGCTACAACATGATTGCTTTTGGCCGATGCCGTAATAATCTGCCGCACAACATCATTGTAAGGCCGGTCGGACCGAAGATTCTCCTTCATCCAATAGTGGAAGACGTAGCGCCCCCTGCCCATCTTCCCGTTTGAGCGGAAGAGATCCATAAAGAAGTATGACCACTTCTCAACCCAGGCCTCACTGTCAATCAGCCTTTCGATCAACTTGTCACGCTTGTCTGACTCGTCATTGTCCACAAAGTCCCGCACCTGACGCGGCGAAGGAAGGCGGCCGGTTAAATCCAGTGTGGCCCGTCGCAAAAATTCGATATCGGAAGCCAGAGGGGCATGAGGAATACCGTCTTGTTCCATCTTGCCAAAGATGAAGTCATCGACAAAATTGCGCCGCTCAATCGGTGACGTTTCCTGCTGACGATATACCAACTGGTCCTTCAGAAGCTGTTCAGTGAGTGTTCCGGCGTCCGCGGACTTTTGCGGAGCGAAGAGGGACTTATGGGCTTTATTGAACTGCTGGGGAGAAAGTAACTCCTCGCGAGCCGCAGGCAGGTCATCAGCCTGCACTGGCATCGCTAATGCAACCAGTGTCAGACCCGCTAAAGTCTTTCCGACTGACACTATGAACCGCCTTCCAACTCTGCTTAACGCTGTGTTAATCGTTAATAGAAACAGCTCAGATACAAATCCTAATTCCCGGTACTCGGCCTCGCAATGTTGAGATGGAACCTTTTGAAGTTTCTGTGGCGAATGTCTCTGTTGAACACGTTTTGATCACCGGACCGGTACAGACACGCCGACCGTGGTGACGTGTGCCGGACATGACCAGACCGGCCGGGAATTGAGTCTGTGCAAAGCACTGCCGGCCCGTGACATATGACTTCGTTGCTCCGATCCCGATTACGCTGTCAGATCAATCTCGTTTGTCGTAACCGGACAGCGGCACTTTTACAGCAGTGATGAGGTGTTACAGCCTGATATACAGTTAAATGGACTGGTTTCAGCTCATGCATTCGCTGTCATTTCCTGAGTTTGGTTCGTTGAATGTGTAATAGGCCAATGACCAGCTCTGGAAACATTTCCTTTCGGAAGGGATGATTACTGAATTGTAACCGGCTCGTCTGAACCGCCTCACAGTTTTCCCGGACCGTTGCACATGTGCATGTTTCACAGACGACAGTTCTTTGCCGATGGCATGCACGGACTTGCCGGGATCGCTCTGACCTCGATGCTGGCTGAGAATGCTTCGGCGGATCCCCCCGCAATTGACCCGACGCGTCCATATGCTCCGCGTTCCACGCATTATAAACCGCGAGCCAGCAACGTTATCGTGGTATTTTGCTCAGGTGGTCTCAGCCACGTGGACACCTTCGATTATAAGCCCGATCTGGTTCGTTTTCACGGACATCCGTTGCCCGGTAACGGAAACCTTATTTCGTTTCAGGGCCCCAACGGAAACCTGACTCAGCCCCTGTGGGCATTTCGGCCACGTGGGCAGAGCGGCAGGATGACATCGGACCTGCTGCCGTATATCGGTGCCAAGGTTGACGAACTCTGCTTTATCCACTCGCTCACAAACAAGTCGAATACCCACGGACCAGCCGAAAACGTAATGAATACAGGGTTCACGTTCGACGGATTTCCCAGCATGGGCGCATGGATCAATTTCGCTTTGGGCTGTGAGAACCAGAATCTGCCTGCATTCGTCGCCATTGAAGATCCGCGGGGAATGCCGCAGTCCGGTCCCAACAACTGGGCTAACGGATTCCTGCCGGCCGCGTTTCAGGGAACACCATTCAGCAGTTCGAAACCGATTCGGTTCCTCGAAAGGCCGCAATCCGTTTCTTCCACCGCAGATCGGGCATCGCGCAATGCGTTGCGATTTCTTGATCAGGCCAATCAACAGCGATATCCTGGGGATCAGCAGCTGGCGGCACGAATGGCCAGCTACGAACTGGCTGCAAAAATGCAGCTGGCGATTCCGGATGTGATGCGACTTGATACCGAACCGCAGCACATCAAGGCATTGTATGGCGCCGACAGTGCCAATATTCATAAAGCGGGATTCGCCAGCAACTGCATTCTGGCACGTCGGTTAATCGAACGCGGTGTAAGATTTGTACAGTTGTTTAATGGAGCATACGCGTCCGGGGGACGTATCAACTGGGATGGTCACAGTCAGCTCAGAAGTCAGTACGACATCCATGGAGAGATTCTGGATCAGCCGGTCGCCGGATTACTCAGCGACCTGCGACAGCGAGGCCTGCTGGACTCGACACTCGTGGTACTGGCCACTGAATTTGGACGCATGCCTATGTTTCAGGCAGGCACCTACGGTCGCGACCACAACCCGGTGGGCTTTACGTGCTGGCTGGCTGGTGCAGGAGTCAAACCCGGATTCAGCTACGGCGCCACGGACGAGTTCGGCTACCGTGCTCAGGAAAACGTTGCGACACCGCATGACCTTCACGCAACGATCCTGCATCTGCTGGGACTGAATCATAAACGCCTGACGTTCTACCACAACGGCATCGAGCGGCGTCTGACTGACGTTCATGGCAGCGTGATTCACGACGTGCTGGCATAGCGATTCAGGATTACCCCGGACTGAACAACGGCACCTGCGTACGCAACCTCTGACATAACGAGTGTGGGTTCACTGTCGGATTCGATGTAATGCAACGCGGTTTACTAGAAAAACTGAAGCTCATTCTCGCATTCATTGGATTCCTTTGGCTTGTATTTCTGGCTGATGTGGTCTTCCCCGTTCATTTCGCGTCGTTTGGATTGAGGCCACGAACTGCCGCCGGACTCATCGGGATCGCAACCATGCCGTTCCTGCATGGAGGTTTGCATCACATTATCAGCAATACCATCCCGCTGTGTGTTTTGCTGTTTTTGCTGGCCGGATCTCAAGGGCGATCCGCACGAATCATCGTCGGCCTGATCACACTCAGCGGATTTCTGTTGTGGCTGACCGGCCGCGCCGGCGCAACGCATGTCGGAGCGAGCGGACTGGTTTACGGATTGATCACGTTTCTGATCGTGGCCGGAATTCGGGAACGCCGTTTCCTGTCGCTGGCGGTTTCTGCACTGACCGGGTTTCTCTTCGGGGGAACATTTTTTCTCGGTATTCTGCCGACAGTCGGAGAAAATGTATCGTGGGAGGGACATCTGACTGGCGCTTTCGCGGGTATCATTATAGCAATGTGTATTGAGGGCCGCTCGACATGATCCCGGCTTCGACCAGCAGCTCCCAGGAAAACCTGAGCTTGACCGCCTCACCGACAGAGCCGGACTTCCGACTTCCTTTTTGTTCGCCTCCGGCTCATAACGATCAACAACCCTGCTGAATCCAGCAGCGATCGCTGTCAACAACATGGAATTTGTTTTCGCAACCCGGATCATTGCAAGCTGGAAAATCGTGAAAACAATGATGGCTTTCGCAGGAGCAGACAGCGTTCAGGACAAACAACGAAACAGCAATGACACCCTGTCGGCCAGCCGGTAAGAAATAGGTGCAGCTGCCTGCTTCACGATTTCGTCAGCCATAAATTGCAGCGGAGTGACATGCCGTGTCTAATCACGGTGACCTCAACGACCACCTGCAGCGGGCTTTTCGCAAACGTGAATCAGAGCCGACAGCAGACGCTGATGCTAATCTGCCGGCTCGATCTGTCGATGCTTCGGAGATCGTCGAAGTTCCAGCTCCAAATGAGCAATATGCCATGTCAGAGGTGGCCCATGAGAAGATGGGAGTGATCAGCCGGCTCAAGGCCCGCAATGCCGAGTCCGCTCACGAACTGCAGAAGGCTCGGCTCACCTACGAAACAGAGATGGGGCTTCTGCGTCACAAAGCAGACGCTGCGATTCGTGAAAGCCGAGCGTTTTGGGATGCCAGATCGGTTGAAGTCGCAGAGACAATTAAAACCTATGTTCAGTCGACGGTACGGGTGCTGGAAATTGATCGTCTGGATTCTCGTAACGAAGACCTGCAGCGAGCCTACGAATCGGCATCGACTGCTCTGCAGAAGGCCAAATCTTCATCGCTGCCCGAAGTGATGAAAGACCGGCTGATTCACGACATCCTCACCAATTTTGAGCAGACCGTTGAACGTATTCAGAACGACACCACCGTAGCCCGCTATGATCTTGATCAGAGCAGTTGTCTGTACGGGGTCTTGTCCGGCCTCGCCTCGATACTATGGCATCTTCCAACCCTTCTCCGCAGAAATTCAGTGTCGACTGCGAGAAGTAATTCTGCAGACTGCAGCTCCGATGGACCGGACTGGTTTGTCCGAATATTCTGTGCAGCGCTGGTGGCAGGAGGATTCGTTGTCCTGATCCATGTTCTGCAGTTGATTACCGCAACGATTCGCACAGTCCAACGTGAACACCTGTTTGGTGGACTGAGAGGATTCTCGGCAACAATCCTGATTGCAGTGGGCAGCGTTATCCTGGCTGCCGTCTGCATTCGGACGTGCGTATCAGTGTTTGGATCTGTCGCCTCCGGAGCTGTTGAGTGAAATCGACTGCGTTCGGCAACAAGGCGGGCACGCAATTCCATCGCCAGAAAACATGAGGTGTTAGAGGAGCGGATTCGTCTTGCCGCTCAACTGCGAGCCACGTGGATGTTCGACCGGGAATGTTACAGTCTTGCCAATGCTCAGGGCCGTCGTGAATTCAAGGAAGCACTGCAGACAGGTCTCACCCGCAGTTGCCAAATCGCGTTCGACCAAATTGGGCTGGTCGTCGATCAGTACGAACGTACGCTGAAAGAGATCGATGAATCCTCGCTGGAAGCCGCCGACAAAACAGAATTGCTGGAAAAACTCACCGAGCAGCTCAATGTGGCTGCCACCAAAGAAAAAACTCTGTCAGCCGAACGTCTGATGGATGCCGAAATCTGGAAGCTTCGATTCGAAACGGCTGAACGTCTGCGTAACAAAAGCGGGGTGGCCGCGCTGCGTTATCTGAAGCAGATTGAGTCAGCTGCGTCACCGTCTCCCAGTCGCCGCAGACTCCAGGCCCTGATTCGACGACTGGAAGCCAAATCCAATGTCAGCAGCTGAGACGGTCGAGACTTTTTTTTCTGTCTCATCGTTGTTCGTGCAATTTCAGAGACTTATGTTTCACCGGATTCACGCCAAACGTCCACTTAAAATGAAGACTCCCGGCCCTTTTCAGTACCACGTTTGACTGCATCTCTAAGTCCGGCTTTTACGTCATCGAACTGAAAATTGAGAGTCAGCAACGTCCGGACTTCACTGATCACGCGTTTGTTACCGCCGCGGACCAGCGTATCTGATTCATCGAATACAGGAACGGGAGCACCCACGATACGCGCCAATTCACCGTAGTATTCCTTCCGAGTCAGCGTGCCGGCATTGACCGCATTCAGGAGCGGAACGTCCTCACATGGTGCCAGCTCCGCTACCGCTGTAACCGCATCATCAATGTGAATCAGGTTGAGATAGCTCTCCGCCGGTCCCGGCAGAGGAATACCGGACCGCAGGTCGGAGATACGTCGCAGCAGTCGGCCCGGTCCATACATGCCTGCCATCCGCAGGATTGTCAGTGAGACAGATGAGTCGGTATCAGAAAACGTTCGTTGCAGCATTTTTTCCGCTCTCAGACAACACTTCCCACTTTCAGATGCTGGCTGGGGAGCTGTTGACTCAGAAACTGTTCCGCCCGAAGCCGAACCATAAACGCCGGTACTGGACACATAAAGAAATCGTCCCACCGTCGAAGGCAGCTGCTGCAATAAATGCTGCAAACCGTCGATCCAGATCATCTCCCGCGACCGACCTGCTGGTCGATCAAAGCCAACCGACCACAGGACAGTGTCGACGTCAGGTAATGATAGTATCTGCCTTTGTGCCAAATCACAGATGATCGGCTCAAATCCTGCCTGTGCCAGCTCCGCAGCTTTCGACTTGCTGCGAGTAACCACCGAAATTTTTGCACCCCGGCGCTGCCATCGGTGGCCAGCGCGTCTTCCAAGATAACCGCACCCGGCGATCAGAATATGTGGAGGACTCTCTATCAATGTTGAACCAGTCACGACACCGACAGCTGATCCTGAGCCTGGAACCATTCGACCGTGTGCCTCATCGCATCGGTGAAATCAGTAGATGGCGAGTAACCGAGTTGTTCCATTGCCTTTTCGATGCTGAAGTCCAGATTCAGGCCCAAAAATTTAATCCGTGCACTGTTCACCAGTGGAGCAGACTGTTTGCCCAGCAGTTTCCAGATCGTCTCCAACGCTCCGGCCAGGAATTTCGCCACAGGCAGCGGGACGACTCTTGCGGGAATCTCATATCCGGCTGCCTCGCAAATCGTGTCCATAAATTCCTTTTTGCTGACGGCACGCGGATCACGAATGTTGAAAACCTCACCAACCTGGTCCTGACGATCGATCCCGAGCCAGATGGCCTCGCAGAGATTCCCCACGAACGTGTTGTTCATCAGTTTGTCGGTGGCTCCAAGGTAGGCAAACTTTCCCGTCGACAGTTTTTCCATTAGCGGAGGCAACACTGTGCGGTCCCGCGGTCCGTAAACGAACCCTGGTCTGAGTATGACAGCGGGAAGCTGGTGATGTCTGATGTACTCCATCACCAATTGTTCTGATTCCACCTTGGTGAGTGTGTAACCATCGATGCCAGCTGTGTCTGGAAGTGTCGTTTCGTCCGTGCCGTAGTGATCGGTTCCTTCGTAGACACCCAGTGAACTGATTTGAATCCAGCGCTGAAGTGTCCCCGATTCCAGGGCTGTATCCAGCAAAGAACGTGTGCCGGTGACGTTAATTCGGCGATAATCTTCTGTGCGTCCCCAGTCACCGACTTTGGCGGCACAGTGTACGATAACCGTCGCGCCGTCGCAGGCTTTCTTCAGACTTTCCCTACGGCCCAGATCCCCGTCCACGATCTCCGTACCCCATTCCCTGAGCAATTCCGTGGCTGCGTCGGTGCGGCAAAGAGCGCGAACCTTCAGACCACGCTGGCATGCCTGTTCGGCAAAGTGGCTGCCAACCAAGCCAGTGGCGCCGGTCACAAGAATCAGATCGTTGTCATTCAACTGCACGAGATGCTCTTTTCTGTTCGCGGACAGTCTGAAATCCCTATGGACAGCATCCTACGCGAGGGCCTGCCCCACACAAGTTCTCAAACTCGCCCCAGATCGGTTTTCTGAAACCGCACGCCGGGAGACCTGAGTGAATTCAGGACTACGGTAGAGACTTTCCTGGAATTCAGCGGACACCGGTCACTCCAGATGGAATCGCTCGACACTGGATGGATTTGTTATTGTAATGCCCTCGCAGGTGTTTCCGGAATTCCTACCAGTCCTCCACCTCGAACGATACTGCATGCCGCGTAACACGATTCTGCCGATTCTGCTCAGCTGTGGGCTGACTGTCTCGGCTTGTCATGGCGACGAGTCGATTCCTGTCGTCAGTGGAACCGCACTTGCTGAACGGGGTGAAACGCCACCCGAACCGCCCATTGGATTCGCCACATCTGATGAAGCGTTCGAGGCTGTAAAGACCGGAAAGATCCCGGTAATCAATCTATTTGAGCGGGTGCCTCCGAACGTGGTCGTCAAGCGCGACGTGGAATACGGCAATGCGGGGAATCGGCCGCTGCTGCTGGATCTGTATTCGCCCAGAGATTCCGATGCGGCCGTGCCAGCAATTGTCTTCATTCACGGAGGTGCCTGGAAACGTGGCAGGAAAGAAGATTACCGCTTTTACGCACTGCATTTTGCCCGACTTGGCTACGTAGTTGCCAGTATTGAATATCGACTGTCCGGAGAAGCCACGTTTCCAGCTGCAATTCACGATGCGAAGGCAGCCGTTCGATTCATGCGAGCGGAATCAGAATCGATGGGTGTCGACCCCGACCGCATTGGAGTGGCCGGAGGATCGGCTGGCGGTCATCTGGCCATGATGATCGGTTATTCATCGGACATCCTGGAACTTGACGGTAAGAGTGGACACCCCGATGTCAGCAGTCGAGTCCAGTGTCTGGTAAATCTCTATGGACCGACTGATTTGACCACAGAGTATGCTCGCAATATTTCCACTTCGAATAAAGCCGTCAGCGACTTTTTTGCAGGAACCTATGAGGAGCAACCCGACAGTTATGCGGCTGGTTCCCCGTTAAATTACGTCACGAAGGATGATCCACCAACGTTGATTCTTCACGGTACGGTAGACACGTTAGTGCCCATCAATCAGGCCGATATTCTGGCAAGCAAGCTGGCAGAACTTGGCGTTCCTTACATTTATGACCGCTTGCCTGGCTGGCCTCACGGCATGGATGTGGCCAAACCCGTCAACGAACGCTGCAAATGGCACATGGAACGATTTTTTCAAAGATTTTTGAAGCAGGCGAAGTCAACAGAATAGGATCTGCTGGGTATATAAAACACAGATTCGTGGGCGCCGCATTTCAGCTCATTCTGAGAGACAGGCAACGGGTGTTTCACAAAAACAAAATCATTCTTGCTGTCATCGCAGTCTTTCCGACCGGAGATTTGATTGCAGAAAATGATGTGTCGCAGCAGGCAATCAGGATTCTTGAGAATCGTTGTTTTGGCTGCCACAACGATGTGGACCAAAAAGGTGACCTTTCATTTGAGACATATGAATCGCTGCAGAACGCCGGACTGATTGAACCTGGCCAGCCGGCTGCCAGTGGCCTGTTGACAGCGGTGTCACCGGTGGATGGTGTACGACCGGTCATGCCCAAAGATGCCAAACCGCTGAGCAACGATGAACGAACTGCTCTGCGTCGCTGGATCGTACTGGGAGCTTCGTGGCCGAAAGGTTACCGTCTGCAGCAGCCGTCCAACGATAATTTTGAATGGTGGTCATTCCAGCCACTAAAAAAACCGGCCATTCCACACTTCGATCAGGATTCATCGGAAGCCAAATGGGTTAAAACACCGGTTGATGCATTCGTAGCCAGAAAACATCGCGAACTGGGACTGGCTTACGCAGCGGAGGCTGATCGCCGGACACTCGTTCGACGCCTGTATTACGATCTCACGGGGTTACCCCCGTCTCCGGTAGCCGTCCAGGCTTTCATCCACGATGATGAGCCGGACGCTTGGGATGCGCTTGTTGATGGATTGCTTGACTCCGATCACTATGGAGAGCATTGGACTCGTCATTGGCTGGACGTCGTCAAATATGCCGACACGTGCGGCTACGATAAGGACAAGTTGAGGCCTAATGCATGGCCATACCGTGACTATGTGATTGAGTCGTTCAATGCCGATAAGCCCTACGCTCAATTCGTACAGGAACAAATTGCCGGGGACGTTTTGTTCCCCGGTGAGGACGGCATTCGGGCACTGGGATTCATTGCAGCCGGTCCCTGGGATTTTATTGGCCATGCAGAAGTGTCCGAAAAAAAAATCGATGGGCAGATCGCTCGTCACCTTGATCGTGATGACATGGTGTCCAATACGCTCAACACATTTTGCAGTGTGACAATTCAATGCGCCCGCTGCCATAACCACAAATTCGATCCGTTTACTCAGGAACACTACTATAGTCTGCAATCGGTATTTGCGGCCGTAGACAAGGCCGATCGCCCGTTCGATTTACGTCCCGAAACAGAGAAGCTCCGTAGTTCACTGATGGTGCGGCTTAATGAAGCTGATACCACCATCGAGGCGCACCGCAAGGCCCTGCGGACAGCCGGCGGTGAAGAACTCAGGAACGCAAAGGCCAGGGTTGCCGAATTCAAGGACCGCAGAAAGGAACGTTTACGGCCTGCGGCATCCGGCTACCACAGTCAAATTGCAGCGACATCCAATTCGGTCAAATGGGTAGAAGTGGATCTTGGACGACCGGTGAAATTGAAAGAACTGCAGCTGCGGGCCAGTTCTGACAACTTCGCAGGTGTCGGACCGGGATTCGGTTTTCCGGTGCGGTTTCGCATCGAGGTTTCATTAAGTCCGATTGATGATCAGCCGCCGTTACAACTGGGAGATTTTGAAACGGCCCCTGTCCTTAATCCGCGCCTGACTCCACTGCACATTCCGGCTGACGGTGTCAAGGCCCGTTTCATACGGGTTACAGCCACCGAATTGGCGAAGCGAAAAGATGATTACGTCTTGGCGCTGGCGGAACTGCAGGCCATCGATTTTGGCGAAAATAACATGGCGCTCAATGCCACTGTAAATGCCAAAGACAGCATCGAATCTCGTGTTCGTTGGCGAAAATCCAACCTGACGGATGGATTGTTTCCCCTCGCCAAGAATCCGGAAGCCGTTCAGCGACTGGCTGTGGCAGAACAGAATCTGGTACAGCTTGAAGCTCGGCTCAAGACGCCGGAATGGACCACCCGGAACACGGAGCTTCAGTCGACGATTGATGAACTAAAGCGTCAGCTGGAAGCAATTCCTGCAGGAAAAATGGTTTATGCGGCTGCGACGCACTTCGAAAAACATTCTGAATTCAAGCCGACCGAAGGTAAGCCAAGAATCATTCGTATCCTGCATCGCGGTAACATCACTCAGCCACTGCAGGAAGTCTCACCAGGCGTGATTCCCCGCAGCGCCGGCGACGAATGGCGGTTGCCACTGGATGACGACCATGGCGAAGCGGCCCGTCGCGCTGCCCTGGCCGACTGGCTGACAGACACAGGTAATCCGTTGATCTGGCGCTCCGTGGTAAACCGCATCTGGCAATATCATTTCGGACAGGCCATCGTGTCGACCCCCAACGATTTTGGCCGGATGGGACAGTTGCCGACTCATCCGGAACTCCTGGACTGGCTGGCAGTCGAATTTCGCGACAGTGGTCAGTCATTTAAGCATCTGCATCGACTGATTTTATCAAGTGCGGTCTGGAAGCAGTCATCAGATCACGACCCTCACAATGCTGCGATTGACGGCTCCAATCGATTTTTCTGGCAACACTCACGTCGCCGTTTATCGGCTGAAGAACTGCGAGATTCCATCCTGTCAGTCAGTGGCCGGTTAAATCCTCGGATGGGCGGACCTGGCTTCTATTTGTTCGCTCTCGAAAAAACGGAACATTCACCACACTATGAATACCACAAATTCGATCCGGCCGACGAGACATCTCATCGTCGATCAATTTATCGCTTCATTGTGCGGTCACAGCCGGATCCTTTTATGACGACTCTGGACTGCGCTGACTCGTCGCAAAGTACTCCCAAGCGCACCGAAACGTTTACACCGCTTCAGGCGCTATCGCTGATGAACAATCGATTCATACTCGTAATGGCGCAGTCTTTCAGTGAACGTTTGCTGCGAGAGTCAGAGGATCCGGCTACGGCAGTTAACCGCGCCTTTGCTTTGTGTACCGGCCGAACACCCAAAAAATCAGAGCGACAGGAGATGATCATATATGCTGTAGAACACGGCACACCCGCTCTCTGCAGACTGATGTTCAACCTCAGCGAATTCACGTTCATCGACTGAAAATGTGACACACATTCAGTCGATCACATCTGAACAATCGGCAGAACCGTTCCATCGCTGACGGGAAATGGTCGCCCCAGCAGGTCAACCAGTTCGGCGCGCGGCGAAATGCCAAGCGAATGAAAGATTGTTGCGTGTACATCGGGTGGTCCGCAGGCGAGACTGGCCGGAAAGGCTCCGTTGGAATCGCTGCTGCCATAAACCTGTCCACCCTGAGTTCCGCCGCCTGCGAATGCGACGGAGTACACGTACGGATAGTGATCGCGTCCTGCGGAACGGTTGATGCGCGGGGTGCGACCAAAATCTGTGAGTACGACCACCAGGGTTTCGTCGAGAGTCCCGCGATTCTGCAGGTCCTGCAGGAGGGCTGACATCGCATGGTCGAAAACCGGCAGCAAACGGTTTTTCAATCGATTGAAGTTGTCGCCATGCGTGTCCCACATATCTCCGGCGCCACCGTTCAGATCCCCAGCGGAACAAATTACCTGCACCACCGGAACACCGGCTTCCGTCAATCGTCGGGCGAGCAACATACTCTTCCCGGCCAGATGAGGGCCGTATCTTTCGCGTACTTTGGGGTCCTCTTTCTCCAGCTCGTATGCATTTCTGACAGCAGCACCCAGCAGAATCCCGCGTGCCATCTCTCGAAAATGATCGAATCTTTCAAAATCAGATCCTGCACTGATCTTGATCTCCAGGGACGACAACAGTCGAGTGCGTTCCGCCACACGATTCCGGTCAACATTTTTGAGTTCAAGAACTTCGGAACCAAGTGTCCGCGAGACTCCGTGGTACGGTTTGCCCCCCGGGGGCCGTATCACAATTGGGTCATAGTGGGCTCCGAGCCAACCACCATATTCACCGGCCTGCAGAGTTCCGTTGTCAACCATTGGATATGGAATCCGTATGGCCCGAGGGATGTCACGAGGTGCCTCGCGAAATTTTGAAATCATTGCAGCGAGCGTTGGCCAGTCTTCCCGCATCGGAGGAATATTGCCGCTGCGAGGAGGCTGATGTCCAGTGAGATTCCAGTACATGCCTCGACCGTGTGCTGCATCGTTATGATGCATCGACCGAATGATGGCCAGCTTATCAGTGTGCCGAGCCAGTTTCGGCATATGCTCACTGAGCATGATGCCCGGCGTGGCCGTCTGAATCGGCTGGAATTCTCCGCGGATTTCCATCGGTGCTTCAGGCTTGGGATCCCACGTTTCGTGGTGACTGATCCCACCCCAGCAATACAGAATGATGCATGATTTGGCCGACGCCATTCCTGACGTGACTGTCGTTTCAGCACGCAGTCTCAGAAGGGCCGGAAGCAACAATCCACCTGTTCCGATGCTTGCCGCCAGCATCTTCCGGCGACTGACTGGATTCGTTCGTGAAATCAATTGCTGAATGAATTTCAACCTGCTGTCCAGCACAAGGTAAACGCAAACTGGAGGTGCCAGCTGTCAGCGAGCTCTCACCGTTATCCGTCTATCGGACTTGCACCGTATAACTGCATTGGTCGCTCCTGCAAATCATACCAATGTGTCTCACGCGGAATCCCAAGTGCTGAGAACATTGTCGCAGCAAGATTCTCGGCTGACTTACGGTCGTCCTGTGGCTGACCACCCTGACTGTCTGATGAACCAATGATCTTTCCACCCTCAAATCCGCAGCCGGCCAGTATCAGCGACTGCACGGCTCCCCAGTGATCACGCCCGGGCAATTCATAATGCGCCGGCAGATGAGATACCTTTGGCGTCCGACCGAATTCACCGGCCATCACCACCAGAGTGGAATCCAGAAGCCCACGGTCATGCAAATCATCAAGCAGTGCTGAAACTGACCGGTCCATCGGCGGCAGGAGATAGTTCTTTAGGTTTGGAAACGCATTCCCGTGAGTATCCCATGTTTCATTATTGCCAAGATTGACCTGGACATAACTTACTCCGGCCTCCACCAGTCGCCTCGCCAGCATCAATGACCAGGCGAAGGTATTTCGACCGTATCGATTTTGTGATTCCGGGTCCGCGTTATGAATATCAAACAACTGGGTCAGCCTTCCGTCGCCCAGCATCGAGATGGCTCGTTCGCGATGTCGTTCGAACGTTTCCGTATTTTCCACTGGTCGCAGCGATTTTTTGCTGTTTTCGAACTGACTGAGCAACTCCAGTCTCTGGTCAAACTGAGAGCCTGTGAGGCCCTGTGGAAGGGCCAGACCCGGCGTGCGAAACTCCAGGTTATTTGATCTCTCAGCCCCCCGTGCATGGTGGAATTCATATTCCGGCCATGCACCGTATGTCGTGGCATTGAATCGACTGGAAGCGAGGAACCAGGGTTCCTTTCGGCTGCCCATCACTCCGGCAAACTGTCCTGGGATAACTCGACCTGTTCGATGAATCAGTTTTTCCGGCAGCACAACCGAAGCTGGCAGCCCCCCGCGTTCCGGGAGAACTGCTCCCATCAATGCCGCAATCGACGGATGGTCCGTCGGTTTTGGAATCGAAGGATTGAAGCCCGTGGGAAGATCTGTCCGACCGGACAGCATCACCATATGGCCCTGAGAGTGTTCATTGTAGGGATGACTAAGACTGCGAACGACACTCCAGCGATGACTGCAAGCAGCCAGCATCGGCAAGTGCTCGCTAATTCTCAGCCCCGGCGTCTGAGTGGCAATCGGACTGAATTCACCACGAATTTCACGGGGCGCATTTGGCTTGGGATCGAACGAGTCCTGTTGTGCCAGTCCGCCGGACAGAAAAATATAAATGACGGATCGAGGAGCCTCCGTCTTAACCGGGTTCGCACGTAACAACGGCGGCCCCGCGATACCAGCGGCCGCAGCGGTTAGCCACGACCTTCGCGAAAGGATGTCCAAGAGTTGCTGACTGGACTCAGTCACATGAGACGTCCAATGACAAGAGATCCGTACCTCAGATTTTATGACGGCCGATCCGTCAGAAACGTATTCTGACCATCAAAGATGCCGGTTGTCTACTCCTTCTGCAAACACTCATGAGCGCTGGCGTCAAAATACGGCGATTATCCGAACCGTTTGGACGCCGACTGGCCGAAAGACCCGGAATTCCACTATCAACCGGTCTCTGACCCCGTTGACCAATCTACAACGATGTTCGTGGTCTTAGCGTGCATAATGTTTGCTGCAGTTCAGGGCCAGGTCCATGGATTCATTATTGAATCAGATTCAACTCACAGACAATCGGACCACACCAGGAGCGGACGGTGAAACTTCCATGGTCTCTTTTACACACAGTCAGGTGACATGTCATGAGGATCGCTACGGCCCCGACAGTCCCTGTCTAACCCGATGTGCCGCTGCAACAGGTCGACTTTGACATGTATGAACGCCTACGCAGTGAGGATGCCACTCATGGAGCGCGAATGATTTATGACCAGAGAGTCCTGCATCTGATGTCCCCGTCCCGAAGACATGAACATGTCGCAGAGATTCTCAACCGAATGACCCAGAGTTTTACCACCGGACTACCGAAAGTAGATAAACTCTTTGGTATTGAAGAAGACATGAGCCAGATCCGACCAGGCCTGCTTATCTCTCATTAAATCATCCGTCTGACAGAAACCCAGCAGGGCGTCTGTCCAGCGTTCCACTTCGGACGCATCTGGTGATCGACCGATTGCGCTGACAAACATCGCTCGCACACGTGTCTGAGGAGTCGTGTGACTGTCCCTGCTGACCTGTTCGCCCCAGGCATTCGCCAAATGAATCACCAGTGGATCGTTCAGCAGCGCCAGCGCCTGAGCGGGGACATTCGTCACATCACGTCGACCAGTGGGTATCTTGAGATTCGAAAGGTTAAATACCACGAGAAACTTTGGCGGATCCATGATCGACATCGTCATGTACAGTGACCGTCGACCATTGCTGTCGAGCGCACCTGAATACAACCGTTTTGCTCCATCCTCCACTGTTCGTGGAGGATTGATAGGGCGGCCGTAAAGAACTGGGTCCAGCTGTCCGGAAACCATCAGCATACTGTCGCGAATGGCTTCGGCTGCCAGTCGGCGCGTGGGATAGTGGTGCAGCAGTCGGTTATCAGGATCCTGGTCTCTGGCCGCCTGCGAATGAACCCCCGACTGCCGAAATGCTTGGCTCAGTACCAGTCGACGCACGAGCCGCTTTGTGGACCAGCCGTCGTCCATAAAGTCAGCTGCCAGCCAATCCAGCAGTTCAGGATGAGACGGCAGGTCACCCAGCCTGCCAAAGTCGTCCGGAGTGGACACGATGCCCTGTCCAAAGACCCACTGCCAGACTCGGTTGACGTAGACTCTTGCTGTTTGAGGATTCTGTCTGCTGCTCAGGTACTCCGCGAGTTCCCGTCGGCCACTGCGTTGGCTGCGTTCTACCTGGTTCGTCCCACTAAACACAGCCAGAAACCCTCGCGGCACCTCCTGACCATCATCATAGATATCTCCACGGATGTTCAATCGATAATCCATCGGGGCAATGTCACGTTCGTCCATGCTGTTGGCTGTTCGAGGAAAATCAATCGTGGCTTCAATTTCCCGATAACGTCGGACCAGCTCTGCAATCGAAGGGGCATCCCCAAGATGATTTGGAAGTAAGTCCTGTATCATCAGCCAGTTCATCAAATGGACGTCACCCCTGGCTGGAGAGTTCGCAGCCCAACGTCTGATTGCTCCGTTAAACCAGTCAGCCACCCGTTTCCATGCTGCTTCAGTCGTGGTCACCGTTTGTACCGACGGTTCGTAGAGTGCCTGAAAGTGATCGAGAGTATCAACCGGCGATGGAACCGCATCATGGACCACAATCCCGGTGATACTCAGCCAGCTGCGTTTGTCGAAACCGTAATCGTTGTTTTTCAGCTTCACTTCACCAGCGCTAGCGAGACCGGTGCGCGGGGGAAAATTGGGGTTCAGTGACGCGGTCATGAATTCCGTCATGACACGGTTGACTCCATGCCTAAGCCTGACGTCCTCCGTCGTCACCCATTCACTGTCAATCCCCGTATTCAGGAAGGAAACCAACTCCGACTGGAACGCATTCTGAGGCACGATCAGACGTCCCGCCCATTCGCCACCTCGAAGGTTCAGACTGATACACTGCCGATCGATTTCATGCTGTGGCGGCAGGCGGACGGCTCCTGGAAGTTTTGATGACAGCGCATGAGTGTGGTAACCGCGTGGCAGCAGTTCGTCGACCAGACTGTCGTCAGTCAGGCTTATGAGTGGCGTTCCATCCGTGACATAGCCATGTTTGATTCCGTCTCCGTCAGTCGTCCAGCCCGCAGGGAACCCGGGCTGGCTGAAATCGGAAATGATTGTGTACTTGCTGCTGTTGCTGGTCACGCGTGCAGACCGAGTTGACACCCACTGGTCCTTGAGTGCAGTCCAGTCCGAGGCGATCGTGGCATCACTGGAGGACGCAATGCGTGTGATTGGATAGGCGACGTCGTCCGGTATCACTGTTTTCAGTGTGGCAGACTGATCGGCTACCCATTTTTTCAGGAAAGAAGATCTAATGAGCGGTTCATCGTCTGCCGGCCCCCACAATGCTGCGAGCTGTCGATGGATCTCACAGCGAAGATTCCTGAGTGCGGCGATCGCCGTATCGTGTTTGCCGGGGGCATCGACCACGCGAGTAGTCCACCGAGGTGACATGAAGACTCCCGCAAGCGCGTAGTAATCCTTCTGAGAAATGGCATCGAGTTTATGATTATGACAGCGTGCGCAGGCAACAGTGGTAGCCAGAAACGCTTTGGAGAATGCATCAATCTTGTTGTCGATCATGTCCTGGTGAAGACCGTTAAAATCCAGACTGCTGCCGTGTCGGTGTTCTCCCAGGTGATAGAACACTGGACCGATGAGGCTTTCATTGACGCCCGCCAGCTCATTAATCCGAGGATCCGGAAGCAGATCACCAGCGAGCTGTTCACGAATTAGCTGATCGAACCCGATGTCATCGTTGAACACACGGATGAGATAATCCCGATACTCCCAAGAGCCTTTTGCCGGGTTGTCCCATTCGTAGCCATACGTGTCCGTGTAACGCACTACATCCATCCAGTGTCGAGCGAACCGCTCACCGAAATGTGGCGACTCCAGCAGAGTATCCACCATCCGTACCATGGCCAGGTCCGGTTCCTCAGCGTACAGAGCAGGAAACCTGACAACGTCTTCGGATTTCGGGGGCAGTCCGGTGAGTACGAATGAAAGCCGTCTCAATAGTACGTCAGCAGTTGCGGGTGTCGCCGGAGTGAGGTTCTCGCGATCAAGTTTCGCGCGGACAAATCGATCAACAGGTTCCTGCGACCAGCGAGCATCGCCGACCGCTGGCAGCCGAATCTGCTTGAGCGGCTGCAGGCTCCACCAGTGTCGACGTTCTTCGAACTGGATTTTCCACGCAGCTTCTGCAACCTCGGAAGCAGTGGGTGGCGTTTCACGGGGATCCGGCAAACCTTGGCGAATCCATTCCTCAAAGTCTCTGATCACACGAATCGGCAACTGCCCGGTGGGCGGCATTTCAAGTGATTCGAATCTCAGGGCCTCAAGCAGCAGACTGTCGGCGGGCCGACCAGGCACCACAGCTGCTCCGGAATCGCCACCCTTTCTGAGACCGTCACGAGAGTCCAGCAATAACCCGCCCCCGGTTTCGGCAGACGCAGAGGAATGACATTCGTAACAGTGTCTGATCAACACCGGACGTATACGGCTTTCAAAGAACGAGACGTCCTCGGGTGTCAGTGTTGATGAATTATCCTGACCTGAAGTCGCTGAGGTGGAAAGAATTCCGACAGCGATGAAGGAGCCGATAATGATGATCCGTCGAGTCATACGTCGATTATGTCCAGATGAACAGAGTGATTGAACGTACGATCGTGATTCAGCAATGACTCACCTCCTGGAGGCGTGTGTGCAGCTTTTGCAGGACGTCCAGGTCACTGACAGGACGGCAAGGCGATCCCTTCGGTGGATCACTGTCAGTGATCTGACCTCGAAGCTTGAGAAACTGGGCACACGAATGGCGGTAGGCCGGCACAGGTGACCGAAATGTGAATTCACCGAGGTATTGCAGAACATCATTCAGTTCGTAGAACCGCGGGTCACCGGATTGCCACCAAGCGTCCCTCTGAGAAAAATAATCGGGAGCAAAACTGCTTAGACCCAGCAGGTAATCACTTCCATATTTGACCATATCGATGGCCAGGTCATTGCCTGTAAAGACTTTAAAGTCCGGGCGTATTTCGTCCCGTAGCCGCAAACGCGCCCACTCCGGGACTCTTTGCAGCGAGGAATGTTTGGCCCCTTCGCACTGCGGAATCTGCAACAGCTCACGGTAGACATCCAGCGAATAGATCTTTCCGAATGGTGCAAAGGCCCTGCTCAGTTCAAACCCAATGAATCGGTCGCAGCTGGCAGCAATTTTCTGGTATGCAGCGATGATCTCGTCATCAGACTGCTGAGTGAGGCCGTAAGACGGAAATATCACCGGTGTACCGCCGTGCTGATGGATGAGATCCGTTTGGTGCTCGTAACCTGCGGCATCGAATGCGGCAATCCGCACATCCGACACGAATGCACCCGCGACGAATCGTTGCCCGCCCATGAGCTTCTGAGTACGTGTTAGCACTTCCAGTTGTGTGGGTGCATCAATCAAGTTGATGTACCCGGTGTCCATGTTGACGGCTGGAATGAGTCCGGCTTCAAGCGTTCGCGTGACGTGAGCTTCGAACGAATTCCAGTCGACAGTCGTGGACTCCAGAAACGGCAGCAGAACGGCCGAGATGCCGACAATCCTGCGGCCAGGAATGATGGAAGGTACGGGTATAGGCTTCAGCATGAATTGCAGTCCCAAGCATGCAGGTTAGGCACTGCCGCCCGACCATGCGATGTGCACACACCGGTTTTATCTGGACACCAAAGATGGTCCACGGTACGCCGGGTTGACATGGCACTGGTCACGAAACAAACCCGTTCAGATATGGAACAGTTCCGGCGTGTGCGGTCACTTCATCCTGCGCGCTCAGTAACTCCGAGAGGAAATCCCATTCACCTGTCACCAGAGCATCACGCAGACTGTCGGGCATTTCAACAGAAACGACTGTTTGACCCGCTGTCACTGAAAGTGCCTGCAGATCGACCGTCAACTCTATGTCCGGATCATGGCCAATTTTGGCAGCCACCGTGGTCAAATCATCGCGCGAAGCACGAACTGCGGCAATGCCCAGTACACCACAGTTGCCAAAAAAGATCTCAGCAAATGACTCGGCAACGATCGCTTTGATGCCCCACCTCATCAGAGACTGGGGTGCATGCTCCCGAGACGAACCGCAGCCGAAATTTCGCCCCGTTATCAATACCGACGCGTGCTGATACTGCGACTGGCTGAACGGATGATGTGGATCCTGTTTACGATCGTCTTCGAACACGTGTTCGCCCAGACCATCGAAAGTTACGCTGCGCAAAAAACGGGCAGGAATAATGCGATCGGTATCGATGTCATCGAGTAACAGTGGAACGCCGGTGCCGATCACAGATTTGACTTCAGCGCTGGACATAAAAATCTTCTTTCGTGTTTCTGCTGACAAAATCAAATTATTAAAGACGTGTGGCCGGACAAGATGGAGCACCCACTCAAAAGAGCTGGAAACAACCTCCGTTGCAGATCTTCGGTGAATCGCTTTCCCGTAGTCTCCGGCCGAAGAGCGAATGTCTCTGACACCCACTCGACCTGCCTCCATGCACTGGATTTCAGTACAGTGACTTGATGCCTCGATGGATCAAAATGACGTTCCCGTGAAATAGAGATCGGCGCGTGGTCCAAAGTATGTATCAGCAGGTCCCCCAGAAACGCGTGCGTATCAGAAAATATTGTTTTTCCGGAGGCGTCCGGACCGCTTAAAACATGAAACCGATCGAGAATTCGGTTAACGAACGGGAAGCAAGCATAGTTGACCACCTGAATCCGAGAGAGCATCGAGTCAGCCCTTCAAACTGTCGTGGCAGCAAACTTCCGAATATCGGTCACATGACCGTTGATCGCTGCCGCGGCGACCATTGCAGGACTCATTAACAGCGTTCGGCCGGTCGGGCTGCCCTGGCGGCCCTTGAAGTTGCGATTGCTGGATGACGCACAGACTTCACGGCCGTGCAGCTTGTCCGGATTCATGGCCAGACACATCGAACAACCAGCCGCTCGCCATTCAAATCCGGCCGCTTCGAATACTTCGTGCAGACCTTCGTCCATGGCCTGCTTGCGAACCCGCTGTGATCCCGGCACAACAATCGCCTTGACTCCAGTGGCCACACGATGGCCACCGACGACTTGCGCTGCTTCACGAAGATCGGACAGGCGCGAGTTAGTACAGGAGCCGATGAAGGCAACATCAATCTTCGTACCTTCGATCCGCGAGCCTTCTTCAAAGTCCATAAACTGCATGGCTTCCCGAATCAGCGACTGTTTTCCCGGAGCGCAATCAGCCACTCTGGGCAGCTGCTGACTCACTCCAATCGACTGAGCGGGCGTAATACCCCACGTGACAGTCGGCTCAATGTCCGCTGCATTGAACGCGATCTCGTCATCAAACTGGGCGCCATCCGGTGTCACCATACTCAACCACCACTCCACTGCCTTGTCAAATTCCTTTCCCTGAGGCGCAAACGGACGGCCGTGAAGGTAGTCAATCGTCTTATCATCAGGATTGATGTACCCGCAGCGAGCCCCTCCCTCGATGCTCATGTTGCAGACTGTCATCCGCTCCTCCATCGTCATGGCATCGACCGTCGAGCCCGCGTATTCGTACGCATAGCCAACGCCGCCTTCCACTCCCAACTGCTGTATGATGTAAAGGATGACATCCTTGGCGTAGACGCAGGGGGACAATTCACCGTTTACCAGGATACGACGGACTTTAGGGCGACTGAGGAACAACGACTGCGTGGCCAGCACCTGAGCAACATTACTGGTACCGACTCCGATTGCAATACTGCCGAAAGCACCGTGTGTGCTGGTATGACTGTCACCGCAAACGATGGTCATGCCAGGTTGAGTCAGCCCCTGCTCCGGACCCACTACGTGGACGATTCCCTGTCTGTCGTCATCCAGATTCATCAATGCAATGCCGAATTCATCGCAGTTGCGTTCAATGGCAGACATCATCTGTTCGGCGAGATCATCCTGGAACGGACGAGCCTGGTCAGCCGTCGGTACAATATGGTCGACTGTAGCAAAGGTCTGATTCGGATAAGCAACCTTGAGACCACGATCCCTCAGGATTTCAAATGCCTGAGGACTGGTGACCTCATGGACCAGGTGCAATCCGACAAACAGCTGAGTTTGCCCGTTTGGCAGAGTACGGACGGCATGCTGGTCCCAGACTTTGTTGAACAGGTTGCGCTGGTCGGACATACGATAAGCATTCAGTGGTGGTGTGATGTCATGAGACTGAACTCTCTGATCAGTTCAGAACAATCCGGGACTCTGATGAATGAACCTGGCCAGTATAACAGCGTTTTCGACGGTTTTGAGCCTTGAACAGATTCCACCCGAATTTGGGATAGCTCAACGGGCCGCACGGTCCGGGTCGCCGGGCTACAACTCGAGCGGATAAGCCGCTTGCGATGAAGAATGTCGGCAGCGAGAATAATCATTGACTCACTTTCCCGTTTCAGCTGACGGATCATGTCTGATGTCAGAAACTGTTCGAGTGGCCGGGTGCCCAACAGTGGACTTCGCGGAAATTCCTTCGGTTCCGTGTCCCTGTGGCACAGCCAAACGCGGGTTTGCCGGTGTACCGGAGTTTCCAGGAACAATTCACGTCACTGAGATCAGTGAAAATGCTCAGACACACTATCACAAAACGCTGACTGAAACCTACTTCATTCTGGACTGTGGTTCGGATGCCGCGATGGAGCTGGATGGCGAGCAATTAAACGTCAGGCCCGGTTGCAGTGTGGTGATCCCGCCGGGTATCCGTCATCGAGCTGTTGGCAGAATGAAAGTGCTTATTGTGGTACTGCCGGAGTTTGACCCGCAGGACGAATGGTTCGACTAAGCCTGATCTGATCAACCCACCCATGGGAGTTGTCGTGATGAATCCGCATCGCTCGCGTCGTCGATTTCTAGCTCAGACAGCCGGTGCGTTCTCCACGGCAGTGCTGTTACCACGGATGAGTCCCGTGAGCCGTGCAGGCATGACACTCGATCACGGCGTTGTGCAGCTTCAACCCGAAATCGAACCTCTGGTCAAACTTATCGAAAATACACCCCGGCAACACCTGTTGGAGAAGATCGGCCAACAAGTCAAGGACGGCACCAGTTATCGGGAAATCCTGGCAGGTCTGTTTCTGGCGGCGATTCGCAATGTGCAGCCAAGACCGGCGGTCGGCTTCAAATTCCATGCGGTGCTGGTAGTCCATGCGGCTCACCTGGCCAGTATTTCGTCCCCGGATGCAGATCGTTGGCTGCCGGTTTTCTGGGCGTTGGACGAATTCAAAAATTCTCAGGCGCGTGACGTCCTGGAAAATGACTGGACTCTTGCACCTGTCGATGAGGCGGCCGTCCCGACGGCACGTAAGGCCCGGGTGCAGTTCCATCACGCCATGCGAAACTGGGATGAGGCCGCGGTGGACGCCGCCACGGCGGGGCTCGTAAGATTTTCCGGCGCAACTGAAGTTTTTGAATCGTTCGCACACTTCGCCACCCGAGATTCTCGCAGCATCGGACACAAGGCGATCTTCGCCGCCAATGCGTGGCGCACGCTGCAGACGATCGGCTGGCAGCACGCCGAACCCGTGCTCCGGTCGCTGGCGTATGCAATGGTCAATCACCATGGAGAACCCAATCCCGCGACCAGTGATCTGGATGCCGACCGTCCGTGGCGGCAAAACAGCGCCTTGGCTTCCACGATTCGCGACGACTGGCAACAGGGGCGTCTGGATCAGGCAGCAACGCTTTCGCTGATGAAAGTCTTTCGTGACGGGACGCCGTCAGAAGCATCCGTGGCCGCTATCGAAGTACTCAACTCCGGAATATCACCTCAGTCCGTTTTCGATGCACTCCATACCATCGCTAGTGAGATGTTGATGAAACAGCCGGGGATTATCGCTCTGCACGCGGTAACCACCACCAATGCGATTCGGTTCCTGTTCGATACCACTGGAAACGAACGGACGCGGCGTATGCTGTTACTCCAGAATGCAGCATTCCTGCCGGTATTTCGAGGATTCATGGAAGGCCGCGGCAATGTTGTAAGCACAAGTGTTGAAACGCTGCGGATGAATCCGGGAGACAACAATTCAATGGACCTGGAGTCGATCTTTGTAAATGTCGGAAGAAACCACAGTGCCGCTTCCCGCGGAGTCTTCCAGTATCTCAACACCGGCCACGATGCACGAGACCTGATCTCTGCCGCAAGAAGACTCATCTTCCTCAAAGGCAGCAACTCTCACGATTACAAATTCAGTTCAGCGCTATTGGAAGACTACTACAAGGTGTCCCCCACTTTTCGCAATCAGTTCCTGGCTGCTGGTTCAACTATGCTGCGCGGCAGCTCACTGGAAGATAACGGGCTGGTCACACGGATCCGGGCGGCACTCGCCTGAACCGATCTTATTCGTTTGTTGCTTCTGAACCGAGTTGTCTCATCATCCGGAAGGGGCAGCTGTTTCTGTGGACATGCAAAGGCCAACGATCGAATGCTGAGAGTGTTTCATACGGCTGACTGGCACCTTGGACAGTCGTTGTGTGGGTTCGACCGTGACTACGAACACTCGTGTTTTCTTGACTGGCTGCTCGGTCAGCTGCAGACGCGACAGCCGGACGCTCTTCTGCTGTCCGGTGATGTCTTCGATTCGATCAATCCGTCCGCACTGGCTCAACGGCGGTTCTACAACTTTCTGGCCCAATCCCATTCCGTACTGCCGTCACTCCAGATTGTGATCATTGCGGGAAACCATGATCCGGCCCCTCGGCTGGAAGCCCCGGCGCGTCTGCTCGATTCGCTGAATATGACCGTCGTCGGAACTGTCCGCAGAAACAATGACGAAACACTCGATCTACGTCGATTCCTGGTGCCACTTTGCGATCCCACTGGTGACGTGGCCGCCATTCTGCTGGCCGTACCGTTCCTGCGTCCGGCTGACGTCCCGCTGATGCCGGATGCAAACGATCCGTATCTTGATGGCATCCGTGAACTGTACCGGCAAGCCACCGAGGCCGCAGTCAAAATGCGGACCGATCAGTTTCCTGAAGCCGCTCTGCTTGCCATGGGGCACTGCCATCTTTACGGCGGGTTCGAGTCTCCGGATTCGGAACGCCGTCTGGTTGTGGGTGGCGCGGAAGCCTTGGCCATCGACGTGTTTGATCATGCGATTGCCTGTGTGGCACTCGGACATTTGCATCGCGCGCAGAAGTTTGACAAAGGTCGGGTGCGATACAGCGGCAGCCCAATTCCACTTTCGTTTGCTGAATCCGGTTATCGGCATCAAATCCTGCAACTGACTCTGGAGGGAACTGACTTATCGGCTGTGGAAGAGATCCCTGTGCCGCGAACCATCAGACTGATCAAGATACCTTCCGGCGGGGCAGAACCAATTGACGAACTGCTTCCTCAGCTCCAAACACTGAATCTGGATTCTTCTTTGCCGCCCGATCAGCATCCGTTTCTCGAAGTTCGAGTTCAGGAAGACGGTCCTGATCCCACCCGGCGCACGCGAATTGAACAGGTACTCGAGGGACAACCTGTTCGTCTGACCTCGATTAAACTTGAACGGTCGACCAACACTCACGCTCAGAACGAAGAGGATGAACCGCTGGATGACACGTCACTCCGGGACGTTCAGCCACTGGACGTGTTCGTAAGTGCCTGGCGTGAGAAATATGAAAATGATCCGGATCCAGCGGTGATCGAAGCATTCCGGGAGATTCTGCTTCAGGAGTCTGATTCCTGATGAAAATCCTGCGGATCACCGTCAACAACATCGCTTCCCTGGCAGGCACTCATTCCATCGATTTCACTCGAGAACCATTGCGCTCTGCCGGACTGTTCGGCATCAGCGGAGCAACCGGAGCCGGAAAAAGCAGTTTACTGGATGCGCTGTGTCTTGCTCTGTTTGATGCTACGCCACGTCTGAAACGCATCGGAAAACTCGAGCAGACAATCGACGGTGAGAACCAGAGGAGTGCCGGAACACTGCTGCGGCGGGGCACCTCGAGTGGTTTCGCAGAGGTGGTTTTTGTTGGTGTCGATCTCTGCACCTGGACAGCTCGCTGGAGCGTGCGCCGCAGTCGAAATCAGGTCCATGGCAGGCTGCAGCCTGCAGAAATGACTCTGTTCAGGGGTAACATCATGCCCTGGCAGAATGGCCCAGTGACAGCTGGAGGAAAAAAGACACTCGTTCAAAAAGTTATTGTCGACAAAATAGGGTTGACGTTCGACCAGTTCACCCGAGCTGTCCTGTTGGCACAAAACGAATTTGCTACGTTTCTGAAGGCGGGTGACAGGGAACGGGCTGAGATCCTGCAGGCGCTGACCGGGACCGAGCATTTCGAGCGTATTTCGCGATCCGTCTTTACTCGCTGTACCGAAGAAAAACAGAAGCTGGAAAGTCTGCAGGCCAACCTGGCGGGCACTGCGCCAATGACTGCAGCAGAACGAAAAGTGGCGGAAGCGAAATGTGACGCTGCAGGTGAACTCGTCCAGCAGATCGAAGCAACACAGCGAACGCTCGAGTCACATGCCGCGTGGTTTCAACGACAAAACATCCATCTGAAGGAAATAAATCAGGCGAGTGAACAGCTGCGGCATGCAGAGACCACCCGCGCAGCGGCCACATTGCGCCAACAGGAGCTGGAACAAACCGAGGTTGCCATACGTGAAGCATCAATCCTCTGGAAATCACAGGAAGACGCCACCGTCCGTCACCGGGCAGCAGATGAGGCTGTCAGCCAGGCGACTCAACTGCTGCAAACGCAAACGGAATTACTGAGCCAGGCTGCCAGCCGCCTGAACAGCGCCCGGGAGTACGCCAAGACCGTCGCGTTCGAGCAAACAACAATTCAGCCGATGGTCCTGTCTGCACGTAACCTTGATGCTCAACTGGAGCCTCTGGAGCAACGTGTTGCTCAGACCCAGGAGGCGGTGGATGCTGGTCGCACGGCGCACGAAGCTGCTGTCACCCAGCTGTCCACCGCGATTTCACTGCGAGATTCACTGCTGAAGGCCCGGCAGCTGCTGCTGCATGAACAGAAAACACTGGCTGTATTTGCGCCATTTGTCAGTGACTCCGCAAAATGGCTGCACCTGTTGCGTGAAGCCGTAATTGCTGAAACGGAGGCAGCGGATGCGAGGGCCAAGCTGGAGGATTTGAAACATCGCTGCGTCGAACAGGAACAAATGCTGGAGACAGCTCAAGACTCAGCTGAGACAGCCGAACAGTTGTGGAAGACGGCCAGCCGGCAACTGCAGAATGCGGAATCTACGGAACAGAAATCTGATGTGGGCGGGCTGGTCAAACAACGTCATCAGATCAACGACGAATGCTCGGTCCTGGCGACACTGATTCAGGAGCTTGACCGACAGAGCCAGCAACGTGACCAAGCGGAATCACTGTGGGACGAACTGATGGCGTCCGAAGAGATACAGAAAGCTGAATCAGACACGCTGCAGACGCTGACGGAATGCCGCGCCCCTGACGCTGAACGGGATGTGGTATTGGCCACAAATCAATTAAGACTCATTGAAGCGGCCGTGGACGATCACGCCCGCCGTCTGCGAGCATCACTCCAGGATGACCAGCCGTGTCCGGTATGTGGATCACACGAACATCGGTATCAGCACCAGGCTCCGGATTTGGAAATCGCTGGTCTCCAGGCAGCACGGACGCACATCCGGAATCTACAGCACGTACGTGACACACTGAAAGAAGAGCAGCAGCGGCAGCTCTTGTCCGTAGAGTCCAGGTCGAAGCAGATCAGCCAGCAGACGAAACAGTACTCGCTGCTGACGGCACAGGTGGAGGAAACCCTGTTCAGCAACTCTGAGTCGCCGATTGTCACAACGATCCTCGCGAGGCCTGCAAAACGGAGGCCGGATTCGGCTCAGGAGCAACTGGCGGCTGCTCGAAAACTGAGAGCTCAGCTGGAACTCGAAGAACAGGTCTATCGCCAGGCCGTCGAAAATACGCGATCCCGGCGCAGGCAGGAAGAGGACTCCCGACATCAGTTCGAATCACAGCAGCAGCTGCTGTCGGTTCGTGACCGCGAACTCGCTGTGATCGAAGTGAAGTCTGCGGCTGCAACTAGTTTTTTCAGAAAAACCATTGAACGAAGGAAGAATGCGACTGTTGGCCTGAAAGGCCTCTGGAGCGATCTGCCGGCGGCACAAGACCAGTTTGTGAATGATCCAGTGACTTTCTGTGAGACATTCGACAAATCAACGAGGGATTACCGATGCGTTGCTGATGAACTGGCAGTACAGGCGCAGGCTATCGAATCACAGGATGCGAGAATTGGGCCGCTGGAAGAAGCCGCTCAGCGAGCCGGTCGAGGGCTGGCAGCATGCGAAGCGCACAGCAGGACTGCAATCGATGCTCGAAGCAAATTGCTGCTGCAACGTCAGCAGCTGTTCAACGGTCGATCTGCCGATGACGTTGAGGTTAAGCTCAAAGCGCAGATGAGAGCAGCAGACGAATCTGTCGACCAGTATTCCGTGCTCTATCACCAGGCTGAAATCGAGCGTCGGGCCGCACATCAGCGTCTGGAATCCGGAACAGGTAGTCTGACACAGTCTGTCTCGACGTTGCAAACGGCCGAAGCTCAGCTGTGCACATGGATCAACAGGTTCCGCGTTCGTTTTTCAAAACAGCTGACAGTCGATGAACTCAAAGTTCTGCTGGATCACGACGAAGAATGGATACGGCAAGAGCGGCAGAGCCTGAAACAACTGGACGACAACGTGACCACGGCAGTAGGTGTGCTGACAGTCCTCAGAGAACAACTTCAGGAACATGCAGCACTGAGGCCGATGTCAGATGACGAGTCCGTGGTGCAGGCGGCCCTCGAAGCGGTTGTCAAAGACCTGAAAGAAGCCAAGACATCAGCGACGATCGCTTCCGCACTCATCACCAGTGACGACCAAAGACGTCGGCAAACCAAGGATCTCGCCGAGCAACTCCTGATGCAGGAAAACGTTGCCGACCCCTGGCTGAAACTGAATGATCTGATTGGCTCCAGAGAGGGTGATAGATTTCGCATGATCGCTCAGCGACGTACACTGGACCTGCTGTTGCGCTATACGAACCACCAACTGGGTCAGCTCGCGGGGCGTTATCGCCTCCAGCGTCTGCCCGAATCACTTAATCTTATCGTGATCGACGAACAAATGGGAGATGAGCGGCGATCAGTCCATTCGCTGTCCGGAGGCGAGTCCTTTCTGGTGTCCTTATCTCTGGCCCTTGGATTGGCGTCATTGACGTCCAGTCGAATGAAAATTGAGTCGCTGTTCATTGACGAAGGCTTTGGCAGCCTGGATCCGGAAACGCTCAGTACGGCGATGAACGCTTTGATGCATCTGGAAGCTCAGGGTCGCAAGGTGGGTGTAATTTCGCACGTCGCAGAAATGACCGATGCTATCCCGGTGCAGATCCATGTGGTGAAGAAGCGCGGTGGTGCCTCAAAAATCGTGATTCCGGGCAGCGACGGTGAATTCGGGCGAGGCACGATATCTGCGGAAACTCGCCGGGTGCCTGGCGGTCGTCAGACATCTGACGTGGACTCAATTGCAGAACTCATCCTGGAAATTCTGAATCGCGAGCATCAGGTCGGCAGGAATAAGGTGTCGAATCGGGCGTTACGAACAGAAGTCGGCTGCGGAACCCCTGAGTTTAAGGCGGCTCAGAAGCTGCTGGATGGCCAGGTCAAAGTCGACGGCCGAAGTTTGCGACTCATGTGAGCGGCAATGCTCCGCAAAAATGTCTGGCGTCTTACTCGGCGATACAGGACCCACCGAAGCTGACAGCTTCCCCTTGACTGCGTTCATGCCGGTTGACATCAGTTTTGGCTTCACACGACGGCAGTTTCACACATTTCGTAACAGGCGATGTCTGGCGATTGTCCAGCGATCAGTTTCAACTCCGTCCTCGATGACGATTGCTGATTCGTGCAGGGCCACGGTTGGACAAATGTGAACCGGCAAAGCAATCAGCAGGTCACCGGGCGCATATCTGGAGGCATGTTCGGTGGTCAATGCCAGGTGTTCTTCATTATGGATGACTGCCTGCGCATCCGGCAGATCCGGCAGGATGACACGGCCACCCGCTGGTGGATCAGCGGCAATGGCTTTGTAGCCCAGGTCCAGCGTCAGCTGGCCGGGAACCGCGTTGCTGACCACTCGTGTTGCCACCGCTGCGGCAACTTCAAAGACAAGATCCGGACACTTACGACTATATCCAACATCATGCAGAGTGCACGTACCCGGACTCAGTCGAATTCGTGGATCTTCGAAATTTGCGTACACCGGAAACGATGGCGTGCCTCCACACAGCAGTTCGGGAACGGCAAGGCCCGCAGATTCCAGTCGACTGATCAATGCCGTGACGGGCTGCCACGCATCATGGATCGCCGCTGCTCGTTCGTTAAGGTCACTGTGGTGCTGATGGCCGTCGTAGACGTGCAGACCTGCGGTATGAATCCCTGGCAGCCGGTCGACCAGAGCGTACAGCGACTCTGCTTCCGACGAATCCGGAGTGACACCGGTACGATGCAGCCCGGAGTCGAGGTCAAGGAAAACTCCTACCGAGGATCCGGCAGCCCAGCATTCAGCGGACAGCTGCCGGACTGGTCCCTCTGCGTCAGCCGTGATACTGATTTTGTTCTGCGGATAGGCACGGCAAATGTGCTGTAACTGTGTCAATGTTGGCCCGACAGAATTGCCGGCCAGTACGACATCGACAGCTCCGGCACGGCACAGCATGTCAACTTCCACGACCGTAGACGCTTTGTGCTGAGTGACTCCGGCCTCAATTAACCGCTGCGCGACTTCAATCATCTTGTGTGTCTTGCAGTGAGGCCGCAGTCGACCTGCGTCTCCCGCGATTCGAACCATTTGCGCAATATTGGCCTCGACACGTTCTGGCCATACAAGCAATGAAGGCGTGATCAAATCCCGTACCGCATCAGTTTCCAGAATCGGTATTCGCAATGACACCACCAGCAACCCCTCCAGAGAGGCACTCCGGTCGCCTGCGGCATCAGGAGTGCTCTTGATAGACTAACTCGACATTCGCACGGGGCCGGACTACTTAACGCTGCCCAGAGGAGACAGCATGACAGACATCATGCGGCCGCTTTCCATACGGGGCGACTGTTCCACACTGGCGATGTCTTCCAGCGACTTGACAATCTCTTCCAGCATTTCACGTCCACGATCATGGTGTGCATTTTCGCGCCCGCGAAACATGACATTTATCTTCACCTTGTCACGGCGCGACAGAAACTCACGAGCCTTGTTGACCTTGACATCAATGTCGTGCTGACCGGTCTTGGCTCGAAGTCGAAGTTGCTTGAGCTGTGTTTTGTGTTGTTTACTTCCACCCGTTTTTTTTTGCCGTTCATACAGCACCTTACCGTAGTTCATAACACGGCAGACCGGCGGGCGGGCTTCCGGACTGACTTCAACCAGGTCGAGACCCTGATCCTGAGCAAGTCTCAAAGCCGTGTCTGTTTCCATTTCTCCCAGCATCTCTCCATCGGCATTGACAACCCGGATCGGCGAAATGCGAATTCGATCATTCATTCTTGGTACATCACGTTGTGGAACCGGGCTTGGACGAAAACGTTTAATGGTTACCTCCTGAAATTATCCTAAAAAATTCAACCAGTTGGCTCGAAGCACTCCTGGCCTCGAGTGAACGTCAACCAAACTGACCCGAAACGGCCGGGCGAAATTTACACCGTCGTCTGGAAATGTATTCCGTTAACGATACAACGACACTGGCATTTGTCAGAGTCAGACAAATATTAAAGAAAAGTCAATTCCCGATCAAAGTCCTTCGCTGCAGGTTTCGCCTGTGTTCCTCAGAATTCCCTCAAGTCACTGGCCGAATTCAACCCGTTATGGGTAGGTTGAGCTCTGCCGACCGTCCATCGCGACGCCGCAGACGCGAAACCCACGTTCACGGCCGGTTCGAAAGAACTCCCTGAATTACTGGTTAAATCCTGTTAAGTCACTCACCTCAACGTAGTCGTCCGGCCAATCCTGCATGATCACCGCTTTTGAATCCGATGCTGTGCGGTCCCTGCTGACCAAACTGACTGAGACGCCATGTCCGGATCGAACAGACCAGTGGCCCGGCGACCGGCTGGCCGCACTCGAGGCGGCCGGTGTTATGAAATGGAATCTGCCCGCTGAGTTTGGCGGGCTGGATCTCGGCGATGTGGCGATGCTGGAAGGATATCGTTTGCTGTCCTCGGCCTGCCTCGTGACCACATTTATTCTCACCCAGCGAAATGGAGCCTGCCAGAGAATTATGACGTCGGAAAATCTGTCGGTCCGTAAACGTCTGCTGCCGAAGCTGGCGGAAGGACGATTATTTGCCACCGTGGGGATCTCTCATCTGACGACCTCCGGACAGCACCTGAAAGCTCCTGCCGTTCGAGCGGAGACTCAGGCTGGTGGGTTTCGTTTGTCCGGATTTGTTCCCTGGGCGACAGGCGCGACACAGGCGGAGATTTTGATCACTGGAGGAGAACTCGATGATGGACGTCAACTGTTGGCTGCAATCCCGACGGATCGTAAGGGGATGCAGGTGAACGCAGCTGTTGAACTGATGGCGTTCAATTCCTCACAAACCGGGTCTGTTCAATTGACAGATGTGGAGGTGCGGAACGAAGAAGTTCTGCACGGCCCGGTCGCAGCGGTGATGAAGCAGGGCAGTGGCGGTGGAGCCGGCTCTCTGGGAACGTCGGCGCTGGCAGTGGGAGCCACACAGGGTATGTTGCGATACCTGGGTGACGAGATGCGGCGCCGCTCGGATCTCTGCGAATTCGTCGAGCATTTGTCTCATTCAGCGTCCGTTCTGGCCGATCAAATCAAGCAGGCAGCCGCAGGCAATCATCCAGAAGAAATCGTCGCGGCAGACATGATACGACGTCAGGCCAATTCACTCGTGTTGCGTACTGCACAAACCTGGCTGGCCGCGACCAAAGGAGCAGGTTATGTTGCCGGACATCGTGCGGAGCGGGCAGTACGAGAAAGCATGTTTTTTTTGGTGTGGAGTTGCCCGCAGCCGGTACTGTCTGCCAATCTTCGCGAACTTGCCTGTGCAAGCAGCTCGGAGGATTTTTGACAGCAGCCTGCGTTTCACAGTTCACACCGGACACCTCTCATCATACTCGTTTAAATCAGAGTACAGGTCCGCCCGCAACCTGGCTGACTCAGCAACTGGACGTTCCAATAGGTGACAACCTCTCTAAATCGTGCAAGAATCTTCGGTGTTAGTTGAATTATTTGGAGAATCCTGAGTAATACTGCCAACGGTTTCCGGGATGGGCTCCGGAAGCGGTCGTTCCAGCAGATCGGCAAGCTTGCCACGGCGGCGTTGTCCTTCCTTAACTGCGCCGTCCAGAAGCCCGACTCGGGACCCGCAAAATGTTCATCATGATCTTTCAGTCGTGATTTGTTTTCTGAGTGTCTGGATGACGTCCGCCAGGTTCTCGCCCTTGGATCAGGAGTGTCACACGATAGCACCAATCGGCCACCTCCGCCGTCAGACTCCACGGTCCGCGTTCACTTTGATTGAGTTACTGGTTGTGATTTCCATCATCGCGGTGCTGATGGCCCTGCTGCTTCCCGCGATTCAGAATGCTCGTGCATCTTCACGGTGCATACAGTGTCTGAATCATATGCGGCAGGTCGGTATCGCCCTGCATGCCTTTGCGGCAAAAAACTCGAAGCATCAGTTCCCTCCCTACGGAACGTGGGGCGACTTCAAGAATGGTGCCGGCGTCTGGCAGCCCGGTGGTTATTTTGGGCGCCAGCTCAGAAACTGGGTGGTGGATATTCTGGGAGAGCTGGACCGCCAGGACATTTTTGACCGCTGGGATCAAACCAGAGAGCATGACTCCACATTTAACGGTCCGGATGGACTCTCCAACCGTGATCTGATTCAACAATATGTGTTGAATGTGCTGACGTGCCCCGATGACGACACCGCTCAAAGTATTCCAGGAACCCTGAGTTACGTCGTGAACACCGGCTATGCGAACATCGATGGTTCACTCAGCACCAGCAGTGGCTGGGGTTCGACCAACTACCACAACTTCAACGATCCGGATCTCGATCTGAATGTTAACGGCTCTGTGAATGACACCGAGGACCAGGATATTTTTCGTCGGAGTGGTGTAATGTGGCGCATGGTGCTGGATCGCAATGGTGATGGAAACCCATCCAAGTCTTGCCCCAACGGAAGCCACGGTCCCGACACGATTTACGACGGTCTCAGTAATACCATCATGGTGACGGAGAATCTGAATGCCGGCGAAAAACAGCTGTGGGGAGATCCTGACCCTAGAAACTGTGGATTCGTTTTTCCCCTGGATCCGGATACTTCCAACTGGGATTCTTCCACCTATTTCCCTTCGGCTCCCCTTGATCCAGCTCATCCCTACGGCATTATTAATGGAGCGCGCAGCGGACCGGAAGGCGAACGACCGTTTCCGAATGCCAATCACTACGGCAGTGTTAATATGGTGTTCTGCGACGGTGCCACCCGGACGATTTCAGAGGTCATTGACCTAAACGTTTATGCCCGGTTGGTCACACCGGAAGGTGACAAGGCTTCCGGATCAGCAGGAGCCCAGGCACCTGTCAGCGGCGAAAATTTCTAGTTGCTGGTCCCGGACTTTCGGAACGGGACGTCAGAGACGTTGAGGACTCATCGAATCACGGGCAGCATCATGGTCTCCCCTGTACTTCGTAGTACGATCTACTACCGCAGCGTCAACATCATCGCAGTACTGGCCGTGGCAATTTCCACGGCCGTCATCGGCGGCGCGATGATCGTGGGCGATTCGGTGCGGTTCAGTTTGCGCCAAATGACCCGACAACGTCTCGGTGACGTCACTCATGTGGTCCATGGCCGGTTCGTTCGTGAACAGCTGGCGGCGGAAGTGGCTGCATATTCCGGCGCGCGAGTTGCTCCTGCCGTCCTGGTGACTGCTGGAATTGAACTTCAGCACAAAGAAACGATTCGGCGCGCCGGTTCCGTCGCGATCACGGCGGTTGGTGAGCTGGGTTGGGAATTCTTCGATACCACCGAGGTACATCTTCCTCAGGATGATGTGATTGTGTTGGGCCATCGCACCGCCGGTGAACTTTCGGCGAGTGTCGGGGATACAGTGTCTGTCTGGGTGGAGTTACCGACCTCGATTCCGCGCGACAGCCTGCTGGGTGAACGCGAAGATGTCTCAGCCGAGATTCAGTTTACCGTCAAAGGAATTCTGCCCGAGACATCCGGCGCTTCCCGTTTTGCGCTGAACCCTGGGCAACAACTCCCCCTCAATGCATTCGTTTCGTTGCAACAACTGCAGCAAAGACTGGGTATCCAGGCCGTCAAACAGGACCGGAGAAATCCCGTCGCCAAGCCAGCGATGATCAACACTCTTCTGATTGACGCGGCTGCTGTTGATACTGACCCCGCAGAACGACTCAACGATGCAGTGAGCGAAAGTCTGACGTTTGCAGATTTGGCGCTTCGTTTGCGCGTTGATGTGGAGCATGGTTACCTGTCAGCTGAGACAGACAGAATGATTCTGGAACGGGCGCTCACTGACAGCATCGCTTTGACAGCCGATCAATTGGGTCTGAGAACGGCCCCAACACTGGTCTATCTGATCAACGAATTCGCTGCCGCAGATCGGAATGATCCGAACGAACGATATTCAATGTATTCAATTGTCGCCGGCCTGCCACTGGGTTTAAGTGCACCGCTGGGGCCGTTTGCTTCCGGAGATCTGGAGAAAGATGAAATCATCCTCTCGAAATGGCTGAAGGAAGATCTGGACGTCGACGTCGGAGACCAAATCACGGCACGCTGGCACGAAGTGGGCAGCCATGGGGAGCTGCCCGAAATCACGCGAACATTCAAGGTTGTTCACGTACTGCCTGCTGACAATCCCGTCAGTGTGGATCAGGGCCTGACTCCCAGTATTCCCGGTGTCACAGATGTGGATTCGTTCAGTGACTGGAATCAGCCATTCGAAATGGAGAATGGTCGCATCACCAGTCGTGACGACGATTACTGGACCAGACACCGGGCAACTCCCAAAGCGTACGTTTCACTCGCCACCGCCCGGGAACTTTGGCGAAGCCGCTACGGGGAGGCAACTTCGATGCGCATTGCCGCGGACGTTCATCCGTTGTCCGAAGACCGATTACAGGTAATTGCCGAGCAGCTTTCGGATCGAATACCACGTCAATGTGATTTATCGGCACTCGGTCTGCTTGCTATGCCTGTACTCGAATCGGGACTTCAGGCAGCTGCTGGTGCCAACGATTTTACTCAACTCTTCGTGGGGTTCAGTTTCTTCCTGATTCTGTCGGCCATCATCCTGACGTCACTGATATTCCGACTTGGCATTCAGCAGCGTACCAGTCAGGCCGGTGTGCTCAGTGCCGTTGGACTGACGCCGAATCGTGTGCGGTGGTTCTTTTTGGGTGAAGGACTGCTGGTTGTTATGGCGGGTATCATTTTGGGAGCAGTACTGGCCGTGGGCTTCGCGCAACTCATGGTGTATGGACTCACCACGTGGTGGGTGGGAGCAATTGGCACTCAGTTTCTGCTGCTTGATATCAAACCGATGCGGCTGCTGACCGCGGCCGTCATTTCGCTCGGACTGGCCGCTGGTGTCATCTGGACAGCCGTTGCAGGTTTGCGACATTCTTCTATTCGACATCTTCTGGCAGGATGGAACATGCGACGACCGGCCAGCCTCGTGCGATCGGACAAAGTCAATCTTTTCACATCCGGCTGTCTGCTGAGTGCCATACTGTTACCAGCCGCAGCTGTGGCCGGGCTGCTGCCCGGCGGTGAAATATTCAGCGGACTCACCTGGAACATGGTGGCATTTTTCCTGGGCGGCGCAGGAGGTCTGACGGGGGGATTGCTCGTTCTCCGGCAGCGACTGCAAACCAGTGCGTTTGATGACGATGAACGAATAATTCGGCGTCTGTTCGGATTTGCGATGGCCAATGCCGCTCGCAACCCGTGGCGCAGTCTGATGACCACGGCCCTCATCGCCAGTGCCACCTTCCTGATTGTCGCCGTGGCTGCAGGACGTCGTAATCCGCTGTCGGAAACTCCGGACATCGCATCCGGCAACGGCGGTTTCCGACTGATTGCCGAATCATCTCAGCCAATCCTGAGGAACATCAATTCAACAGCGGGCCGCAGCGCACTCAATCTTGAAGATGCGTATCTGGCCGCGGGTCTTGACGACAGCACCACTGTCTATTCTTTCGCAGTTCGACCTGGAGAAGATGCCAGTTGCATGAATCTGTATCAAACTCGTCTCCCGACACTACTCGGAGCATCTGATGAATTCATTAAACGGGGCGGGTTTCGGTTTGCCGACACCCCAGGTCGAACCCCATGGACGTTGTTGAGCAAAGCACTGGAGCCGGCAGATGATATTCCGAGGTATCCAGTTATCGGCGACATGAACACGCTCATGTACAGCCTCAAAAAGGGCATCGGTGACGTGATTCCATTCCCGGACGAACAGAATCCCACAGCGGAATTACAAATCGTGGGCATGCTCGACGGCAGCCTGTTTCAGGGTGTACTCGTGACGAGCCGAACCGGACTGCAGGAACTGGATCCGGATGTAACCGGATTTCAGTATTTTCTCGCGGAAGCTGAAACCGCCGAACAGGCTGTTGTACTCGCCACTGTGCTGGAGAGCGAACTTAATTCGTGGGGCATGGATACCGAACCGGTTGGTGAGCGGCTGGGCGGGTTCCTTGCGGTGCAGAATACGTACCTGTCGACATTCCAGCTGCTGGGTGGCCTGGGCCTGCTGGTGGGAGTATTTGGACTGGCGGTGGTCATGGTAAGAAATGTTGTCGAACGTCGACATGAGATTGCGATGCTGCGTGCGATTGGCTTTACCGGATCCCGCATCCGTCACCTGATTCTCGCCGAAAACTGCGTACTGCTTTTCTGGGGGATTTTACTGGGTACCATATCAGCTCTGCTGGCGATGTTACCGCATCTGCTCAGTACAGGAGCAGACCTGCCGTGGCGATCACTGGGAATTACTCTGGCAACCGTGGCTCTGACCGGCATGCTGGCGTCGGTCGTGGCCGTACGCCGGGCTCAGCAGATGTCCATTCGTGACAACCTGAGTGTTGAAAACTAGCTGGTACTGTGGTGCTGGATATTTGTCCTGCGCACTGAACTGACGGTTGTTTTCAGCCGCGGCCGACAAGGGGCATGTTCGTGGCCATCACAGTCATGAACTGCACGTTGGCCTCCAGCGGTAACCCGGCCATATACACTACCGCCTGAGCCACGTGTTCCACGTCCATCCGAGGTTCGACCATGGTCGTTCCGCTGGCCTGAATCACCCCGTCATTCATACGCTCGGTCATGTCCGTTGCTGCATTGCCGATGTCAATCTGACCACAGGCAATGTTGTACGCCCGGCCGTCCAGCGACGTGGATTTTGTCAGCCCCGTAACCGCATGTTTGGTCGCAGTATACGGAGCGGACAACGGCCGAGGGGCGGTCGCAGAAATCGATCCATTATTAATGATGCGTCCGCCCTGCGGTTTCTGTTTCTTCATCACCCTGAAGGCCTGTTGCGTGCAAAGAAACATGCCGGTCAGATTGACGTCCACAACCTGTCGCCACTTTTCAACGGTGAGGTCTTCAAGCGGGATGGCGGGCGCTCCGACGCCGGCGTTGTTGAACACCACATCAACCCGGCCGAATTCGTCACACGTGCGTCCAAACAGCTGTTGGACGGACTTCTCACAGGTCACATCCGTTGGGACCACCAGCGTTCGAGCTGTTCCCGACAGGTCAGATGTACCCTGCAGTCGATCTTCCCGGCGCCCGGCCAATGCGACGGTACATCCTGCCCGACACAATGCCAGCGCCGCACTGCGGCCAATACCACTTCCCGCGCCGGTGACGATGACGACTTTTGGCTCATTCATACTACGCGGCCCTCTTCACGAATCGACTGGATCCACCAGTAATCATGTCAGCGACAGTTTCGTCGCCACGAACCAGACGGTCACTCAATGTATCCAGTCGCTCCATTTCATCCTGTACCCGAGCCGTCATTTCGGCCACTTGTTCGCGACTGAGGTCGGAGGGGACTTCGATCGGCACACTGGTGATCGCCACGAGTTTGGAGAATGGTTTGGGAATCATGATGTCGGACCAGCGACCCGGGATCTTCCAGCAGCGTGTCGCCTTAACCGTGACAGCTACAATCGGACGCCCCGTGCGTGCTGCAATCCAGGTAATTCCATCCTTCATTTCATGACGTGGACCGCGCGGACCATCGGGAGTAATACAGATGTGATGATCGGGCATTTTCAGTAACTGTCTGGTCGCTTGAGCCCCACCGCGACTGGCCGATCCGCGAATCGGGCGAATGCCAAGAATATCGATGAGGTCGCTGAGGTAAGTTCCGTCCTGGTGGCGACTGACAAGAGTCGCAAGCGAATGAGCTTTGTGACAGAACAGTGCGGCAAGAATGATGTCATGCCAGAGGCAGAAACAGTAACGTGTCTGCCCGATCGGAGGCACATTGGTCATTGCACCTTCCTGGGCCACGCGAATGTCAGTACGCACCGTCAGAAAGAGTGTTCGGAGCAGCAGCACGGCGCCCCACACGACAGTCTTCTGGAGGAATCGGTGACGGATCTTCACGTTCGACGTCCATGCCGGCTGGAAAGGTCCACAAGTTGGTGCGCGGGATTCTAAGGAAGCGACCAGATCGAGGAAATCCCAGTTCCCTGTCCCGGGACCCGTGCTGAACTGGCACGACGGCGGAAAACAATCCATCTTGCCGATCATCCATGTGGTGCGCCAAGTGTCGTTTGAGCGCCTCCGGCAACCATTGGTCGTCCCGATGGAGGACGAAGCCGGGCATGTGCCTTCCGGTGAACCGTGTCG
>Ga0310123_10000164_pt1 | contig 57414 bp, 42 predicted proteins | sample CB6_AW_1057_MG_FD_203505 | JGI IMG/M metagenome (GOLD analysis project Ga0310123, IMG submission 203505) | Marine microbial communities from Western Arctic Ocean, Canada - CB6_AW_1057 | ecosystem: Environmental > Aquatic > Marine > Oceanic | place: Canada: Western Arctic Ocean | collected... | reverse complement strand
TGGTACCTCAGCTCAGCCGCCTGAGGTGCCACCTGCTGTACTCGGCGACTCATTTCACGAAATGCCGCGGGGTTGGACGAAACGAGGATCACGCCGAACTGATCAAGATCATTCATCACCACGGCCAATCCGCCGGGTTGGGGTGTTCGACGCTGGCCAATCACGCCGGTTGCCGTGATCTGTGCTGCCGAAGAGGTTTCACGTGCTGTGGCAATCAGTCGAGCCTCTCGTGCATACAGATGGCCTGGAACAAACTGAGAGGAATCATCCCACAACGCAACGATGATCAGTGATCCCTTCCGGCCGGTGATCACCGCAGCGTCGGGGACTCGAGGAATGTCGGATTCTTCCGGGTTCAGTGAAACCGGAGACGCTCCGACGGCCGCCTGCAGTCCTTTTCGGTTTTGTGGAGGAGTATTTCGTGGGTCGTTTCGACCGTGGTCAACGGCGATGTACGACTGCGCCTGTCCGGTCACCAGCCACGGCTCCAGCAGACTGATATGCAGTGATGTCAGGGCTACTGTCAGTCCGGTCTCTGATTCCTGCAGCCGCCCGCCACCAAAAGGGCTGGTCTTCCAGAACGCGATCGCGCGGACGCCCGCTGATAACGCAGCAATCACTTGCATGGTGATTTGTTCCGGTTCCACGACCAGTGGTGGCAGGCCGGCCGATGCACGCCATTCAGTCATCGCTGTTGGTGACTCCGTCTGAATCCATGTCCAGGGCAGAGTCATCTGTGACGCCCGGCGCATCGTATGCAGAATACGGTTACGGAATCCGCCAAATGTTAGACAGCGGTGCACTGCGGGAAGCCCGATGCCAACCATATCGATTTGTCGAGATGCAAGGCCAGCTGAGCCGATCACGTCCGCCATGATGGGACGACGCAGGATGCGGTCTGAACTGCGAACTAGCCTCGCCCACGCCAGCAGGTGCGGCAGCTGCTGCGGTGTGACCCGAGTGCCAAGATAAATCAGATCGACCATCTCCATCTGTTGTTCCAATGGCAACAGACCATTGAGTGGTCGACGAAAGTCAGTCGGATCGAATGTCGGATGTGGAGGTGTTGCTGCAATCATTATGCCAGCTGCGGACAGCTCCCGCAGTCGCTCTCGCGACTTGTAGTCCTGAGTCCAAAGTGTATTTATTCCCAGCTCGTGAAGCTGTTGTGGCGATTCACCGTGGTCCGGCATCATCCTCAGGAATCCGGGATTTTTATCTAGAAAGACCTGGTTGCGTTCCACACGAACTCGACTGATTGTCTGTTGAGTCGTGAGTTCGGCCGGAATCCCGTCGTCCGGCTCCTCAGACCGGGACCGACGAACGATCGGTCCGTACGTGACGGGTTCCGCATCGATCACGCATTTGCCGCTGCTGAATTCTGCAAGCAGACCGCAGCGGTCGATGTACAGACCTTCAGTATCAATGCGTGTTGGTGCCAGCTCAGAACGAACCAGCACAAGCTGGGCTTCGATGTCCAACGGCGTCAGGCTGACCTGCAGCGGCTGCCAAACGGACGTTTCCGTCGAACGCTTTCCAAACAGCCAGGTGGTGAGTGGCCGATTGGATCCCGGATCAGTCTGATTGGGAAGAACGAGCCGGACACCCAAACGAATTCCGGCATGCGTTGAATTGACACGTGTCTGTGCTGTGAATTCTTCGACAGGTTCGAGAGCCGGGAGCTTCGCTTCGATACGGCATTTCTGGAAATCACCAGCGCACCGGAACCGAAACCGCTGAAACGGTTGTTCCTGTTCCTCCAGCTGCTCGACTCCGTCAAACTGCAGCTGATCATCGACTGTTGGCGGACTCAGCCATTCTGCGTTGGCGTCTCCGCCCCGGACGACAATCCGACTAAAGAACATCACCATAAAGAACAGGAACAGACCAAGTGACTTCGCTTCACGATATTTCAACCACAGGTATCGACTTAATGACATCCGTGTCAGTCGCAGTTAGAGGCTGGTTTCGACCACGATTCCTGGACGCACGGCATCGTGCCGTGTCCGGAAACCAAATGTGAGCCTAGTGAATTCACGAAGTTTTTCCGAGCCCAGTCCTGGTCCGTTATCCGAATGTGCTGCCGAGCACAGCTGTCAACCATACGTTTTTCTACGAATTCCGGGCGGAGTCTCCAGCATGCTGTGCAGATTGTTCTGTTTGCTCCACGGTCCGGTGCTCCTGATCCGCCATCTTACAGACCAGAAAGTGATTGAGAGTCGTTCCGCAGAGCTGCAGAATATGGGAGTCCCTGGTGACAGCTGTTGTTGCTGCCGGGAAACTTGCGGGCGGGATCGGATAGAGAAATGAGATACCAGCCATGATGAACCAGAAGCGAATCCATGATTCTAACGTGGATCAACTACCATCGGAGCTAATTGACCTGGGGCGCCTGATCGGTGAAATTGAGCCGAATGGTCGTCACGAAATCGACATTGCGTTTGAACGCGTAACAGAATCGGTACGACGCCGACGTCGAATCCTGAATCTGGTACAGGAGGCTTTGGCACAACTCCGGCTGGACGTGAAATACCTGATGTTCGATCTCGAATTCACACGCAAAGAACGTGACGAACTTCAGGCACAGATGGAAGAAGAAGATCCTGGATTCTGACTTGAGTTTCCGGAGTTCACGTCCCAGATCATGTCTTAGCCGCGGGCTTGGATCGTCGCCATAGCCGACTGTACCATCTGACGTGATTCAGCCGTGCGACGAATTGCGTTGCAGAACGACGGAGCATCCGGTATGCCGCGCAGGCGCTCTATGATTTCACCCGAGCTGCTTCGCAGTAAGATGTCGCCCGCTTTGAAGAATTTCTGACCCAGAGCCTGCGCGACTTCAACCTTCTCGACCTGTGAAAGTTCCACCCTTGAGACGCGACGCCCTGAACGGACGGCCCAGATCTGGACAGAGCGATTGGTGAGTACAAAATACTCGCCCACTACTCTTTGCAGAAAGTAAAGACCAACGGCTACAGGTGCGGTTGGCAGAACGAACAGCAGGTGAGAGATTGTCAACCCACAAATCCGGACAGGGATGCAATCGTAGAGCCTGCCTAATGCCTGCCCCAGCATTCCCGCGGCTATCGACGGATGTTCCGTCATCACGACAGATTCAGTACGCGAACTGACGCCGGCAATGGGCTGAACTGACATGGGAAATTGAGCCGAATGGGTTGAGGTCATGGATGGGAACGCAAACGTGCAGAAAAATATCCGGCAGAACGTTCGATTGCTACTCATTGTGCAAACCGACGACCTGATTCGCCGATACGAGAACTCCGCACTGTACCGCCAGGACCACTTCCTGTTGCTCAGTTTGAGTCAACTTTGCTCATCGCTATCGCGGCGCTGATTCGTGGCCTTTGGCGCCGGAGACTTTTCCCGGACAGCTTTTTTGAACTTCTCCGGGTAAAGTTTTTCAATATCGTCATGTGGATCCGCGAGTGGCAAAACACCCTTCATGACCATCGTGACCGGCTTTTCACACTGGTCATCATTGCAGGCCTGGTAGCGAATATGAAACTCCAGCTTTGCCACGTTGGTGGATTCCTGAGCGTCAGTCTCCAGCAGGCAATAGATCATGACTTTGCCGTCGTAGACATGATACGGCTCCGACTCCTGCTGGATGGTATGCAGCTTGTGTTTGGGATAGGCAATCCTCGTCATCCGGACGTTCACTTTTGGTTTGGTTTTGAGATTAATTTCGGTGGGGATCAGGAAGTTTGAGTGAGGTCGGTTGGCGTTGATGTGCCAGCCCTCCTGTACCCTGAGTTCAATGGCCACGGGACACTTTTTTCCTCGTGGCAGTTTGTTGTACCTTGGAAATACGTGTGCTGTGACCCGTTTTTTTGCGTTATTCTTTTGAACGGGATCAGGAGTGAGGACCGGTCGAAAGACAGTCCGGGTTTTGATCGCTGTCTCCTCGTCAGCCGCAGGGCTCTCCGGCGACGACTGACTCTCCTGATCTGGTGTTGAACCGGAAGAGCGTTTGCCGTCGAGCGTTGTGGATGTTGACGAAGAATATTTTTCGGAGGCGACCAGCCATTCATGTACCGCCAGAGCGAGCCCGCTGCTGGACGCCGGTGACTTCTGAATCACCGGCAGAAACCTCAACAGCGTCTGACGTGCTGTCTCTGATAAATCATCAGACTGCCCAGACAGCCGTATCAGATTGCGAATCGCGACACTGTTACCGGACGGGAAGACAGAATCAAATGGAGAACTCGTGCGTGCGATTAATTGTTCGTGATCGTGGGCCGTGAAATAAAAGACATGTTGTTCATCATCGTAAAAGCGGCTCAGCTGTCGTTCATTCAGTTCCTGCGCCAGCTGCATCCACTCATCATCACCAGTCGCATCATGCAGCGCAATCAAAGCGGACACCAGAAACGCATAGTCATCCAGATAAGCTGCATGGGTCGCTTCACCACTTCTCCATGACCGAAGCAGATCTCCGTCTTCGTTGCGCAGGTTCTTCAGCAGAAACCGGGCTGCCCTCTTTGCCGCAGCAATGTCAGTGGCACGATTCAGATGCAGGCCGCTGATCGCCAGTGCACGGATCATCATTGCGTTCCATGCTGTCAGGACTTTGTCATCCAGAAAGGGGCGCTCCCGTTTGTTACGGGCATCAAGCAATGTTTGTCGACTGGCGGCCAGTCGTGATAAGAATTGGGATACCGGGGTGTTCTGATTACGACTGAGCTCTGCCACCGTTTTGGGCAAATGCAGAATGTGCCCGTGTTCGAATGGATTGGAGTTGCCGACTCCATAGGCTGACTTGAACAGTTTCGCATCGTCGCTTGAAAGCAGTTGATCAATCTCTGATTCGTGCCAAACGTAGTATTCTCCTTCGATCGCATTAGTTTCTGCGTCGAGTGCAGAACAAAACGCTCCCTGCGGCGTGGTAAACTCTTTCCGCACGAAGTCTGCAATCTCGACTGCCACTTCTTCAAACAGTGGTTCACCGGTGAGCTGACTGGCAATGGTATAACCTTCCAGCAGCTGGGCCTGATCGTACAGCATCTTCTCAAAATGGGGCACGCGCCAGCGGCGGTCGGTGCTGTAGCGATGGAACCCACCCGCCAAATGATCACGGATCCCACCCTGAGCCATGCGCGTAAACGAATGGTGTACCATCTTCTGCAATTGGTCGAGTGGCTTAGCCACAGTGTTCGCTGGTGATTTTGATTCTTCAATCACAGACATCAATAGTAACAACCTTGGTATATTCGGAAATCGCGGGCCCTGCTGGTTGCCTTCAGTGAGATCGACACCACCCCATTCTGAGTCATACAGTGATTCCACCGCTGACACGGCCGTTTGTACAACAGACGAATCAATGTCTGATGCCTGAGCTGCTGCAGGCACTGACAGCCGTCGAACTTCTTTGGAAATCAACTGTGAGCTGCGCTCAACATCTCCGCGACGCTCCGACCATGCGCTGAAAATACGCCGGGCGATTGTGAGGAATCCACGACGACCACCGGGGAGATCTTCCGGTGGCAGATAGGTCGCTCCGGCGATTGGATTTCCGGCCGGGGTGAGAAAGAGTGAAAGTGGCCAGCCACCTCTGCCACGGCCTCCACTGAGCTGCTGATAGACCAGCAAACTCGTCATGTAGATATCATCCACGTCCGGTCGTTCTTCACGATCCACCTTGATGCAGATAAATTTCTCATTCAGAAACTTGGCGATTTCCTTGTTGCTGAAGACTTTGCGTTCCATCACATGGCACCAGTAACAACTGCTGTACCCCACGGACAAAAAAATGGGCTTGTCTTCGGCTCTTGCCTTTTCCAGGGCCTCCGGTCCCCAGGGATACCAGTCAACCGGATTGTGAGCATGCAGCAAGAGGTATGGACTGTTTTCATGTGCCAGTCGATTCTGCACCCCTGATCGCTGATCGGCTGCAGTGACCGAACCGGCGCCGACTGTCGCACCCAACAAGCTGATCGTGCACACTAGCAGCGCCGTATTTTGTATTTTTTTCATTGAATGTCTCATCGAATGAGAAGAAAGACAAAGCAGGAAGATATCGGGAAAATGACAATTGGTATGCTGACAGCAGGAATTAAGGACACAGGCAAAAACTCGACATCGCACAGGACACCGCGATCCACCGGGCAATGCTGATGCCAAATCGGTATTTTCCTGCAAAGACTGCGCAGCGACAAGGATCAGTACCTCATTTGCTGGATGGAACAGCATCTGTCGTGCCAAAACTGCCTGTTTGTCCACAGTCCTGCCGACGGGTTACTTGCCGGTGACCTCATTTGCCGTCAGGGCGGATTCCTGCCGACTGAATAGCTTCAATCTGCAGCATTGTTAACGCCGATGGAAGTGAGAGGGTTTGGGACGTTTGAGTCCACCGATGGGGCAGACATTCTCGCCAGTCACCGGCCACGGCGACCCCGGTGCAGATTCCCAGGTACGTTCTATTGGTGCACCGATGGCACGGTGAACTGGCGATGGAATCGTCTTATGGTATCACCATTTCTGCAGTCACTGCCGGATGGCTTCCGAATCGACCCGCAGTTTGGAGCGGTTTACGGCGTAACTCCACAATCCGCCGATGACCTTACAGTCATTCGGGGAATTGAGACCCGAGAAGCCGCTGGCCTGAATCGCTTGGGCATTTACTTCTGTGGGCAACTTGCGAGCTGGACAGATTCCGACGTCGTGTCCGTCGCCGACGCGCTCGGCATGTCAGCCTCAAGCATCATCCGCAATTGCTGGATTGGGCAGGCGCGTGATGTGGTGAATTCTGCGATCTCTGGGACGTCTGGTGTGCCGTCGGTCGGATTCGCTCCACACGAATCGACACCGGCGCTTCCAGCCTCCGTATCTCGTACCATTGTTGTGATGATGTGCGCACTGTTGAGCGGCTGGTTGTTTGTATCATGGCTCAACCACAGTCACGTGCCCATGATTGGGGTTCTCGCGGCAGAGATTACGTCCTTGCGAGTTCCTGCTGATTCTTGCCTGACGGCGACCTACGTAACGGCGGGTGACGAAGTGTTTACCGGTGAAGCTCTGTTGACTTTGGAGAAGTCCGAGCACTTGGAACACATCCTCCGTCAGTCCCGGCGTGTAAAGCAGCTGGCCGAAGATTTGCATAAGGCTGAAGCGCAGGCAGCGCTCGAATTGCACTGGCGAAGTCAACATCTGCATGAGGAATTGCTGGACGCAAGACGTCGAGCTCATTTTTTGCAGACACTGGGTCCACCAAACGAAGACGAGCTGCCAGAGGTCACGTCAGCAGATTACCCATTGCCCTCAGGACAATTCCAGACGGTTTTCATTCGGCCTGATAAACTATCGTTTCGCAAGAACCGTGTGAATGGCCTCATCTTTATGAACGGTACTTCCGGCAGCATGACGCTGGATGCACTGTCAGCGCAGTCCTCCCGGATGATCCCAATCACGCTGCCGGAATCGAATCTGATTATCGATCTGCAAGGAGAATTATTGCAGCTGGAAAGGCAAAATATCAAAGTACGTATGCAGCGCCTGGAACAGCTGCGTTTCCGCCTGCCTGCCCAGGTCAGGCGAGCTGCCGGTGTTGAAATCCTCCGCTCTGAACACAGCGTTGCTCAGAGTCGACTGGTGCACATGGAAAGCCTCAGCCGCGAGACGGCTGTGCTTTGCCCAGGTTACGGGATCGTCAGTCAGGTGCGATATCGGGCAGGTGATCGTATGCCACGTGACGAAGTCATGTTGAAAATCATGCACCCGGACCGTCGCTACGTCGTTGTCCACGCGCCGACCGAACAGATCGGAAAACTGGAGCCGGGCAGTCGTCTGGCAATTTTTTTTCCCGGACACGATAAATGTCAGGGAGTTGTGGCCAACCTGCCGCTGATCGCAGACACACAACTGGCCAGCGGAGAAAACATGGCTTCGTTCCGAATTGAGTCTTTCGGTCGACCATGGCCTGAACTTCCCATCGGCCGCAGAGTTGAGGTTCTGCCTCAGTAGACCGGTGAATCAGCGTTCCACATCGCTGTTCAGCTGATACAGTGGCAGCAGACGGTAATAGACTTCAAGTGTCAGTGTTGCCAAAGCGGTTGAGTACAATCGGCCACCGTACCGGCCCCAAGGTCCATCGGGGTCCCAGCTGCCGGCATTCTCCCCGTCCGAAACCTGCAGACTGATCAAGGTGTCGCGAACCGCTGCATTCCATTGCTCCCAGGGATTTCCACCATACTGATGCATCGCCAGTGTGCCATAGTACCAGTAGTACAGATTCAGTTCTGACAGCCTCGGCTGATTGCGCAACAGATACTGGACAGACTCCTGGATTCTTGCCGTGTTACGCAGGAAGCCCAGCATCTGCTGGCAAAACAGCGCTTCAGCAGTCATCACCGGGGTAATCTCTTCCGCTCGGCGGTATCCAAACAGACCTCCCCGCTTTCCCTGGCGGACACTGTTAATAAAGCGGAACAGTCGATCACGGACAGATGAAGGAATATTCACTCCGGCAATCTCAGCGCTCTTGAGTGACATGAGTTGCCAGCCGAACATACTCACGTCACCTTCCTGCCCCTTTGAATAGCGCCAGCCACCCCCTTCATTCTGCTGACGAACGGTGTAGCGCACGGCCTTCAGCAATGCCGATCGCAACCGGACCTCATGCACTCGTCTGAAACGCCATGCCTGTAAGTCTGCAAGCGCACTCACTGAGGCGGACCAAGCCGTACCATAAACGTCGGCAGGCAGCCCGGTCATCGTTGCTGCAAAGGTAGCTGCAACTGATACAGTTGAAGGTGCTGAGACGAGCAGATCCGGATCGATTACTGGATCCATCACAGTGGTCTTTTGCATTCCGAGGGCTTCCGCGATTGCGTAAGTCGCCATCGCATGGCAGTACATTCTGGCATAGCGACGAGCTTCGCCGGCCAGGTTTCCGTTCTCATCCTGCTGACGGATCAGCCAGTCCAATGCTCGATCAACACGTACGGCGTAACGACCATCTTCATGTGTGTAGCCGGCTGCAAGGAAAGCGAGTGTGACTAAAGAAGTGATGCCGGAATCGCCGTCGCGCCCGGCATAGTCCCGTTTCACACCCAGCTCATCCACAGCCACCAGTCCGGCACCGTACGCATCTGCATCCCAGCGACCATCGGACGACTGCTGACGGGCTAGCCACTGCAGGCTGCGTTCCACGGCGGCTTCTGATCGCTCAGTCCCGCCGAATTTCCATACTGCCTCCCTTCGGTATTCTCGACTGCGAAGTCGGTAAGCAGCCGGCTGGCTCTCACGCCGCTGAATGTGATTCGTCGACATCTCTACCATGTCGGCGGCGGAACGCACCGCGTCACTTTCAAGTGGCTGGGTCAGCCCCACACGAACATCTTCATAACTGGATGACAACGGTGTTGGTGTGCGCGCTATTTTCGAACGGACTCGAGAGGGTCGCGCATGCGGAGTATTCGATGGTTTGGCCCGTTCAGGTCGCGGCAGACGTTTCTCAAACGAGCGCGCCGGTAAAGTTCGTTCCGGTCGAATCGAAAGGTCGGTGCTGGCCGTTTCCACGGGTTCGGTTCCTGGGATCGGAGCTGAACGACGTTTGATCACATCTTCAGATTCCGGCAATCGTACCGCGACGCCATCCAAAGAATCAGATGTGGCCAAATCAATCGCGGCGTCTTCCATGTTGACGCGAGTGTCAATGGTATCCGTACGTGCAGTGGCAGATGCACGGTCAATTGGTCGCTGGGGCATTTCCAGATTGCCGGTCTTCCGCAGAGTTCGTGCCGTGTCGGCCGTGTAACTGTCTGCGTCGTTACGTTCGTGATGGGTGACGATGTCTGCACCGGGATCCTGCGCTGCCACTTCACGGGGACCCTCAAGGCCGTCGTACATGGGCGCAGCCAATTCCGGCTCCGGGGCTTTAATGAACTCGGTGGCATCAGGAAGAATGGTCTGCAAACTCTTCGGACTCTCCGGTTTCCGTTCGAATTCCTTCGGTGATTCCATTTTTCGGCCGGGGAACGGAAGACGCTGCAGGTCGATCTGTGGTCGAGTGGGTTGATCCGGAACCGCTGTATTCCCCGACTGGGTCAGATCAATCTGATCGTCACTCTGCACGAGAATTTCCGCAGTGACTTCAACGGGTTCGTAGATTTCCGTCGATGCACGAACGTAGTCCGGCTGCAGCGGGTCAAAAACTTCCAGCCCCAGAATGCAAACGCAGTGAACGAGAAGGGAAGCAGCCAGAGACTTAAATGCAATATGCCGATCACCCCAGCGCGTAATCAGCATTGTCAACAGGTGCGCAATGGAAGCAGTCATTGTCAGCAGCAGCACCAGGACGATGAAATCATCACCGGTGAGCTTAGCGCCGTGCCAAATCTTTTCAATGACCAGCTGAAGTGCTGTCATTGGACCCGGTCCCGCACAGGCTCAAAGGGCAACCCAAACTTATGGATGTGGATCTGGTGGCAAAGGCTCATCACGTCCACAATTGACTGATAGTCCACCTTTCCGTCGCCTCGGATCAGTACGGTCTGTTCTGCAAAATTCTCCTGAGCCGCCCGCAGTCGTACCTCAAGTTCGGCCAGTGTAACTACTGCGTTACCGACCGTGATCCCTCCCGTCTGTGTCACATTGACGACGATAGGATCCGGAGCGCTGGACATCGCAGCCAGCGGGGCTGCATGAGGTAACTCCACGTCGAACTGTTGTTCAATCTCGCTGAATCGAGTCCCCACCATAAAAAAGATGATCAGGAGAAACACGATGTCAATCATCGGTGTGAGGTTGAGACTCGGTTCTTCGAGTGAATCGGTGAGTAGAGGCATGATTGGAGCGGGGCCAAATGAATCTGCACGTCGTTGCTTGAGAAAACGTCATTCAGCGCGAACTGATCAAGGGTCCCGGAAGAGCCGGTGTCATCCGGAATTCCGATTATACGCTGTTTCGGCAAATAATCGGACCCTGGATTCCTAAACCGCGACAACGATTTTGCAGATCGAATCAGAATTATCGAATGTACCACGGGCATTAAACTCTGGCAGAATCCTATGTTCGGTGTCGATCCGGGATGGAAGTATATGAAATGCCAGCATCAACTAATTCTGCCGAGTCCCTTCGGTTTCCCGTGCTAGTGTTCCCGCGAAGATCCGATTGGCCTCCGTTGCGAATCGCGCCGGGGGCCCAGGACCTTGAAATCAGAGCAGGCAGAACATCGATTGGTGAGGTCCAGATGGGCTTTGTGAAGAAATTTCTTAAATCAACCTCGCGTGATGGTGAAACTCTCGAGGGTCTCAGCAGCTTTCAGGATGTCTCGGAAGATGAGCTAAATGCTCATATGGACGTGGCCCGGTACGGCGATTTCATTCTCACCGATGCTGTTCGACCTGCATACTCGCTCGACGTAGTTCCACAAACGGGTTATCGCCACGAATGGTACGTGGACAAGGACTCCGGAACACGTATTCCGGTCCTTATGGCGTCCGTATCTCGTGAGTGCCTGTTTGATACTTTCCTGTCACTGCTTGATCCACTGGGTGAAACCGTCGATGTGGTGCTGGAAACCAGTCATACCGGATCCAGCGGCAATCATACTGATCTGTACCGCGAACATATCGACCTGTCGGTGCTTCAAAGCACGCTCTACGACTTTGAAGAGATGCTTCTGGACGATGGCTGCTGTGGCATCGCCGTTCTGAATCCTCGAAAGCCGATGGAAGTCCAGCTGGATGAACACAAACTGCTGTTCGTTTACGGACACGACAACGACGACCACGAAAATGCTTTCGACCGTAACGCTGTGAATGTGAATGAAGACCTCCGTTTCATCACTGAAGCTGAACATGTGCATTCGTCCCGTGATGAGTTCAAGGAACGTTTTGAGCAATTGTGCTATCGTCTGGGGATGGCTGATTGAATCACATCAAACCGGTCCATGGGTCTGCGGATATTTTCAATTTGGGTGCTGGTGCGCCGCTTCACGGGAAGCGGCGTGGTTTACTGCCCAGTCGAGTCCGAAGCGGGAACATTAGATTGAAGTGTGTTCGAATGTTGGAAGAAACATGATGGTTCAGTCTCCCCTGACAATCACGTTGCAGCATTTGACCTGGACCGCCGTTCTGTCTGTCGGATTTCTTTTGAATGGCTGCGCCACAACCACCGACTCAGCGTTCAGCCCAGCTGCCAGCGGTTACGGCGTTTTTGGTCAGCGAGTTTCAAGACCGAAACACGCCGATCCGTTCCGTCGGCCATCCCGGTCATATCACCGCAAAAGCCGGTTGATCCCGCGCACTGGCCCATTTGCCTGGCACACGGTGGCAACCACAGCCTTGGGGGAACCACTGCAGGCGATTTCGGCGGGCGACGGTGCATTTCGCTCCCTAGTCATCGGGAGTGTGGGCGGCAACGATAAGGTTGCTGTGAATCTGACCGAAGAACTTGCCCGCTATCTCCACAGTAATCAATTGATAATGGGGGGAGTCAGGGTGACAGTCCTGCGGACCCTGAACCCGGACGGCATGAGACGAGACAGTCACAAGAATGGAGATGGATATTATCTCAATGAGCTGTTTCCAGACCAGGGTCAGATTCCTTCGCCCCCTGAGGCAATTCGACTGCCGAAAGAAATCCGGTTTCTGATTGGTCACGTCCGGGATCAACGGCCTCAGCGAATCATTCACATTCGAACGGTTAGTGGTTCCCGTGGTCTGCTGGCAGTCAGTCAGGGTGCGTTGGATTCGGGTCGTGAGGTCGCCGAATGGCTGAATTTCAAGTTGCGGAATCTGCCCCGAGATGTCAATCGCCGCACGCTGGAATCGTGGGCAGCTCGCCGCGGCGACTCAGATGTTATCACGTTCGGTATCCCACGTCGAACCGACTCGGATGAGGTCTGGGCACTGTACGGCGACGCTGTTCTCACTCTGCTGCTGGATGGCAACTCGGAAAGTCGACGTGTCTTCCGCAAACAGGAACGCCGGGATTCGGCGTATCGCCAAATCGAATAACAGGTCATACGGAGAAATGTTTCAGGAGGACTCATTCTTTGATGTTGATGCGGCGGCCGGAATTAACGCGCTGCTGTTAGACCAGTCACAGCCGTCTGTCTTTACTCACGGCGACGCTGCAGTATAGCGAATCCCGTTGACCGCGATGATCGAAAACGGGATCCACCAAATGACATCGTTCAGCAGCAGCAGCAGCGGCCAAAGCACATCAGTTGTGACCTCGCCGCGGCAGACAACCGCCGGAGCCGAGCACCTTTGTGAGCAATCCAGTCAGTACCACGGCCCAGTGCTGCCGTGGATTCGACGCAGCGATGAGGTATCCGATGCCAATGGTAGGATGAGCAGCCAGGTGTCCTGCCAAAGAAACATGTATGCGGAATTTCCGCGAGTCTGTACAGATCGGCCGCCGGCGTCGGCAGCAGAATGATCAACAAGCCTCACATGATGCTGTGAAGTCCGCCGAAAACCAGTGAAGCCAAAATCCACCGTGGCAGGGATTCGGACGTCATTCGGTTCCACCTTCCTCGTTGCACCGAGTACAAAGGACCTTTGCCAGAGACGTCCTGTTGACCGGCAACATTCAGACACATTGTCTAAGGCAGGCCAGGGGCCAGACTCCCCACTTTCTTTGAGTTGTACAAATGACTGAAGGTCGTTCCAACTAATCCTCTCCCGGCAAAGTCAGACTCATGATATATGGTTGCGCACGATTCAATCTGCTTTTGACGACCGAACAGAAGCTGTCACCTCTGGTACGTGCTGATGACCAATGCAGTGTGCGAGGTGCGAAGCAGCAGCTAACAAAAAAAGCATGGTTCCGACCGCACCGAAACCACGCCTTTTCAACTGCTGTTGCCTTTGATTGTTCAGACCAGTTCGAATTCTTCTTCCGGAGTAACCGTGTTAGACGTTGACAGGTCGTCATCAACGATCAGGTTGCCGACGCTGCCTGGACCATGATCATAGCAATCATCATTGTGCCACAGAGGCAGGCCCGCGGCGTAGCGGGCGGCCAGCATCATGACCTTTTCCTCAGAACCAGGCTTGGCAGCCGTGGGGGCTGACGGATCCACGCCCAGTGACTTTAACTCCTCCTCAAATCCGATATCAAGATCACGGAGAAACTCGTACCCCTCAAGACCGATGAGGGAATCCAGAGCGACATCTGCATCGACGAACGACGACGACATTCACTGACTCCAAAGTGAGCAAGACCATTGTTAAAAACTCCCTCCATTCCATTGGTCACATGTATGAACCACCAGCCAAGCGTCCCATAATCAGGACATCCGCAAACCACTTCGCGCCTTCATGCTACAAATTGACCCGCATAACCTGCACTGGAATTCAAAAATCCGTTTGGTCGATGATTCTTGAGTCAGTGGTGCGATTTGTCAACAAAAAATGATGAGTGTTACAGTCGATTCCAGCAGGAAGAAAAATTCCAATCACGTGGGTCCGATTTTTCTGGACTCGTGCTATCTGTCGTGATCAGAATATAGTGGTTGGTTTTGCGCGGCCCAGATTGCAGTACCGAATACCCCGATACATCAGGTCGACGCAGCCCAAACGGACCTCAACGGGGCCGTGTCTCATGATATCGCTTGAGCTTTCGGTCCAGCGTTGATCGTTCGATTCCCAGGATCTGAGCCGCCCGGGACTTATTCCAGTCTGTGTGTTCCAGAGTTGCCAGAATATGTTCACGCTCCATATCACCTAACGATATCTCTTGATATCGCGACACAACTCGGGGCGCGGGTTCCGTGGTGGACAACCGGCTTGACAGTGTCGAAAGCTGAATATCGGTACTTCGAACCAATTCGTTACGACACAGGATTACCGTGCGCTCAATCGTGTTCTGCAATTCCCGGACATTTCCCGGCCAGTCATATTGAGTCAGGACTTCTTCGGCTTCCGGTGTCAGTCCGCTGATCACCCGACCAGTCTTCTCCACAAATTTTTTCAGGAAAAAATTTGCCAGCAGGATGATGTCTTCGCGTCGTTCTCGTAACGGGGCCGCTACCAGTTCTGCCACGTGCAGTCTAAAATAGATATCTCTCCTAAAGCTCCCATTTTTCACAGCCTCTTCGAGATCCCTGTTTGTGGCTGCAAGGATTCGTACGTCGACCTGAATCTGCTTGCGGCCTCCAATTCGCTCGAATGGATGACCTTCCAATACCCTCAGGAACTTGGCCTGAACTGAGGGGCTCATTTCACCAACTTCGTCAAGGAACAGTGTTCCCTGGTCCGCCTGCTCGAATCGCCCGATCTTGCGATCGGACGCACCCGTGAACGCTCCTTTTTCATGCCCAAAAAGTTCGCTTTCCAGCAGACTTTCATTCAATGCCGCGCAGTTCAGACAGACAAACACACCTTCACGGCGCGGACTGCTGGAATGGATCATGCGAGCAATCAACTCCTTTCCGCAGCCGCTTTCTCCACGAATCAACACGTTGGCTTCGCTTTCAGCAATCAGGCCAATCCGTTCGCGCAGATCACACATGAGCTGACTTACCCCAATCAACTGCTGATCTGATTCCAGCTGTCTCCGCAATGATTGGTTGACCGTACGAACTTGATCAACTTTCAATTTCAGTGATTCACGCTCCAGCTGGCTGTCGAGCGCCCAGGCAAGCTGATCTGCAACGGCCAGCGTGAACTCCAGGTCCTGTTTGTCGAGCGTGTTATCGGGATTGGTTGCATACAGGTGAATGAGCCCCAGAACTTTCTTGCCATGGTGAATTGGCGTACACACAACACTCCGTGCCCGCATTTCCCCTAGGCTGTCAAATACCGCCATTTGAACATCATCGCTGATATCGCGAGCCAGAATTGCCTCGCGGCTGCTCAGAACCGCTCGCGAAAGATTGTCCGAGACGCGCCGGTACGAGAGGTCATCCCGGCTGTGCCAGGCAGACAAATACAGGTCTGTGGGGGTTGGAAATTCGGGGCCATCCGGAGCTGCCATCAGGATCGCTGCAATGTCAGCGACGGTTTCGCGCACAAGGCTGTGTAGGACGACGTCAATAAGATCCTGTCGACTACGTGCGGCTCCCATTTCCAGTCCGAGCTGGTAAAGTCGTGTGAGGTCCACCTGAACCGGCTCGGACATCACGTCGCCATTCAGAAACTCCGGGTGCGGACTGTGATGCAGGATCGCTGGCTCCAGGTTTTCAGTTCCTATGCAGGTGGCGGTCTTTGCCTCCAGAGATACCAGGTCCTCATCGGTCAACAGGGGAACCTGTTCAAGACTGTCAGTGAATGCCAATCGGCACTGGCCGATGATGATAATGTCACCGCTGGAGAGAATCTGATCGCTGACGACGAGCTTTTTTCGCAGTCGTGTTCCGTTACGACTGTCCAGATCGCGCAGCGTCCAGCCATCCAGGGAATGAAAGAACTCGCACTGATTGCGACTGCAGGCTTCATCCTGCAGCACAATTTGATTTGTCGCTGCCCGCCCGACTGTCACGATCTGCCCGGGCTTCAGACGCACAACGTCACGCCAGCGGGACCCATCCAGGCTTAGCAGGTAGGCTCCATTAGCATCGTCTCTTGATGATTCCGCATTCACGTTTTTTCTTCCAGATCCAGACACGTTCAGAGTGACGAACAGAAGTCGGTATCTAAATTCGTGGCAGTTGACTTGGGACCTGCCTCAGCAGCATACAGAGAACTCGAACCGCCTGCATCGGACCGGCTGCAACTGACCAGCGAATTGTAATCCTCCGGCCCACTCCTCAACCGCTCAGGTTCTGTCTGATTGCCGCCATTTGTCTCCAAGCCCCCTTTCAGAAGGACATTTTTCTTCTGCAGATTCCACCTGGACACGATGTACAGATCTGGAAAGACGATGACAACCACGAATATTCAGCAAATCTGTGTCACTGGGTACATTTGTTGCGCGACCGAAGTCAGTGCGGGGACTGTCATTCGACGACAATCATTTTGAGTGCCTGGCCAAGGACCCTTGGTGGGCATGTGCTGCTGCTTTCGCGCCAGCCAATGAACATTCTTGACTGTGAACTTTAGAACGTCTGATTGCCGTAAAGGCTAATTGAACAATGGTTTCGGACGTCATGGAGGAATCCTGGAAGAAAGATGGCAATGGAGAATCGTGAATGTTGTCTCAATCTTCTGCGGTTCGTTAGTTTATCTGCGTAGTATTCATTGCGATCATCATCATCGAGCTCCGGAATTTCGATGCGTCCCTATCTGTAACACGTGTTGCATTTTGCTGCGATTGATTCGTCGTTGTGCCGGAGTGCGTTATCAGCAGTATTATTCCAGTGCAGTCAGGTTCATCGGAATTTGAAAAGCTCTCCAAGGGCATTCGGGGAGCGTGGCAGGGTGGACCCTGCCACGAATGTGGCGACGATATGCCGGCCAACCTGGTTCACTGTCAATCCTGCCGCGCGCTTCTCAACAGTGAATTCACTGAAGACAGCGTTGAGATCCCTCAGTTCGTTCCGCTCAAGGAAATCGATCCGACACAGATCGTTTCAGCACGAGGGCATTTTGTGACGTGTCCCGGCTGTAGGAACGAATTGCGAATCCAAGCTAAGTACAGGAACAGGAACGTCGCCTGCAGGCATTGTCAGCATAGCTTTACTTACGACAGCTCTGTGACCGTCAACGCGGTGTACTCAAACTGCCCCAATTGTGCGAGGGAGTTGCGAGCCTCTACCAAATACACGGGGCAAAGCGTTACCTGCCGATTCTGCTCCGGTCCACTGATGCTGACAGACTGATTTCTCAGACAGCATGCGGTGTGCGTCCATCGCTCCGGACTGCGCGAGCCGTTACAACTGGCTCAGAAAACGTATGTCGTTCTCGTAGAACCGTCGAATATCGTCGACATCGAAATGTTTCATACAGAACCGTTCAATGCCAAGGCCAAAGGCAAATCCGGTCACTTCTTCAGGATCATAGCCAACGGCTTTGAAGACGTTAGGATCGACCATTCCGGCCCCGCCAATCTCCATCCATGAATCGCCCCATTTCATGTCCACTTCCACTGAAGGTTCTGTGAACGGAAAAAACGAGGGGCGGAAACGGATGTTCACATCTCTGCCGAGGAATGAGTGGGCAAACAGGGTCAGTAGAGTTTTGAGGTGTGCCATTGTGACATCACGATCGACCATCAGTCCTTCCATTTGGTGGAACATACACGAATGAGTACGGTCAATCGTATCCGGCCGATAAACCCGCCCGAGTGACACGATCCGAATTGGCGGGGGTTGAGTTTCCATTGTGCGAATCTGGACGGTCGACGTCTGACTTCTCAGCAGAACAGGGCCAACGGATGTCTCCTTTGCCACAGCAACGTAAAAATTATCCAGCGGATCGCGAGCCGGATGATCGTCTGGAATATTGAGTGCTTCAAAGTTGTGACGTTCATCTTCGAGCTCAGGGCCTTCCACCACTTTGAATCCGAATCGCCCCATAATCTCCCGGAAACGCACGATGGTTTTGGTGACGGGATGCAGTGTGCCCAGCCGTGGCATCGTACCAGGTAATGTCACGTCAAGCGCGGCCTCCAGCCCCACGGTTCCCGAGGTAACTGAGGCTGTTTGTGCCTCCAACCGATCTGCGACGCTGGTTCGAACTTCGTTAAACCGCTTTCCGACCGTTGGCTTCTCTTCCTTTGACGAGTTCCCGACCAATGACTGAAGATCCCGAAGCCTGCCATTTTTCTGGCCGAGAAAATTAATTCGCACCTGTTCCAGCTGCTCAACGGAAGTTGCAGCACCGATGGCCGCCAGTGCGGACGATTCGAATTCATCAAACGCCTTAAGAATGTCCATCTGTCACACATTCGAAACAGGGCAGACAGTTAAACCATCCGCAAACCACAACAATTGCGCAGTTCGCGGTACACGAATTTGAATTCCATGGACTGCCGTCGACTTCTGACCAGTCGTTTCCTCTGTGCACAGCCACCTCAATGGCATCGAAGAACTCTGGTCGTGTCTGCACAGTATTCACGCAACTCAGGCCGCCGCGGCTTTCACAGCATCTACAACCTCATCAAAGACATGAGGTTCCCGTATGGCCAGCTCGCTGAGCGACTTGCGGTTCAGACTGATATTAGCGGCGTGCAATCCGCAAATGAACTGAGAATAGGAGATTCCACGTTCGCGACAGGCTGCCGTAAGACGTGTGATCCAGAGCTGGCGGAACATGCGTTTCCGGACACGCCGATCACGATAGGCATAGGCCCGTGAACGGACAATTGTTTCCTTGACCGTCCGCAACAGCTTGCTGCGCCCACCTACGTTTCCACGTGCTTCTTTAAAGAGGCGCTTTTTGGAACGGCGCCGCGCTTTCCCAATTCGAACTCGCATGACCCCAACCAACTCCTGATGTCGGAAACGATAAACGTTTCAAACGACGATAGCTTCAAAAACGATTCCGACTCAAAGCAACCCGCCTTACTGTGGCTGTCAGCCTCAACTCGACCGGCAGACACCAGTTCAGCCAGGAAATGTCGTGAGCCGTCCATTTGTGGCATTCCAGTGAAGTCTCACAGCTTCAGCCAAGCCATTTTAACCCCTCTTACCAGCTCTACAGCGAGGGACGCAAAGCCTCAACAACGTTTCGTGCATCCGTGCCACCAACGATACCGCTGTTTCGCAAATGGCGTCTGCGTTTACCATTTTTGTGACTCAACAAGTGTCCACGAAACGCGCTACGGTGCTTGGCTTTCCCGGAAGCTGTCACCTTGAAGCGACGCTTCATACCTTTATGTGTCTTTTGCTTAGGCATGGCCATATCCTTGCACGGGAATCTGAACACATTTGCAGTTTCCCCTGGATTCGGGTCGCACACTATACCGTCACGCGAAACCGGAAGTCCAGTCGGTTCGATTGGATCCCGCAAAATCCAATGCTGAAGCTCAGCGATGGGCCAACAGTCAGCAAAACTACCGCAAAGTGAGTCAGTGTGGGAACCGAAACCGGTTCACAATGGAAGTTGTTGTTGTACCAGGTGGTAGTTTGGATCGATCATTTTTGATTTCTGCAGGTGAACGAGGTCCCGACACATGCGCTTGCTGGATCTCTCAGGAACTTGGGACGAAAATCCCCGGATACTTGAACTGGCTTGTCAGCTCTGCCGACTTCCGTACGGCCACCATCGTTTGAGAGACGTCGTTGGCCGTCAGTCGCGGGACGGTCTGTCACCGTAAATGGCACTCCAGATAACTGAACCCAGCAATGAATCGTCATTGGTATGATGCAAGAGCAGGAATCAGGGGCACCTACCCCATCGTCCAGATCCGGGATATGGAAAAAACTGATCCTGATTACAGCTGTCGTCGTGGTCGGAGGGGTTCTGTATAAGATGTTTGGGGACAAGATCTCCCTCGATTACCTGGCCGGTCAGGAAGCCACGCTTAGACAGGTTCAGACGGATCATACAGTGCTCGTCTATGGAGCCGCTTTTCTGACCTATGTGGTGGTGACAGGGTTGTCTCTGCCTGGTGCCGTGGCGATGACGCTGATCACAGGCTGGTACTTCGGGTTGGTTCGAGGAGTCATCCTTGTGAGCTTTGCCTCTACACTGGGTGCGACCCTCGCATTCCTTCTTAGTCGATTCATTCTGCGTGATACCATCCAGGCAAGATTTGGCGCCCGGCTTCAGATGTTCAATAAGGCACTCGAACGCGAAGGTGCGTTTTTTTTATTTACGCTGCGGCTAATTCCGGTGGTTCCGTTCTTTGTAATCAATGTCGTGATGGGACTCACCCGTATTCGCACCTGGACATATTGGTGGGTCAGCCAGCTTGGCATGTTCGCTGGTACCGCTGTCTTTGTTTATGCCGGATCCACCATTCCTGGTCTGGCCCAGCTTGCAGATCCATCTCAACTTCGCCCCGGCGACGTGCTGAGCTGGCCCAGGCTGATGACCCGGATTGGACCTCAGGCAGACCAGCACTCTCCCGGAGGAGCCATTCGCGAGCTGCTCAATGAGAAATCGCGGTCACTTGTTGACGAACTCACGCGCCGCTCCACCGAACCCAGTGGAGACCAGACATCCATTCTTCTCAACGGGCTCAACGCTGCGTTGATTCGCCCGGACCTGGCGCTCAGTCCTGCCTGGACCTCACTGGGCCAGGAATCGATCAGTCCGGTGCACATTCCTGAAGACGCAGGAAGGTCGTCAGAACGTGCGGTTCAAAAACAACTCACAAGTATCAACCGTTCGATCGTCGTGGCCGCAATGCCGGACATCATATCAGCGCCTCAGCCAATCCTCAGTAAACAAATGATCCTCGCATTTGTGCTGCTCGGCACGTTTCCGATCATCGTAAAACGGCTGATGGCGCGGCGTGACACAGGTCACCGGCACCTCTGTCGCGCCAGCTGATGGTGACGAACCCAGCACGTAAAGGTTTTGCATGCTCCCTCAATTCGAACCACATGACGAATTCAATCAGCAGCTTGAGGCCAGCGTTCGACCGATCGACTGGGAAAATCCAAACCCCAGGGATCGTTATAACCTGGTTGTCATCGGTGCCGGAACCGCCGGCTTGGTCACGGCTGCCGGTGCAGCAGGTCTCGGTGCGAGAGTTGCATTGGTCGAGCGAGAGTTAATGGGAGGTGACTGTCTGAATGTCGGATGTGTACCTTCAAAGGGTATCATCGGCGCTGCCCGAATAGCAGCCGTGGTCCGTGATGCAGGTGAATTCAGCGTGAACGTCCCCGACGGTGTTCGGGTTGATTTTCCAGGCGTCATGGGGCGAATGAGACAACTTCGATCTCGGATCGCCCTCAACGATTCCGCAGCCCGATTTCGTGATCTGGGTGTTGATGTGTTTCTCGGTCAGGGAGAATTCACTGCATCCGACACAATTCGGGTCGGAGAAACGAAACTGAAATTCAAAAAGGCCGTGATTTGCACAGGGACACGTGCTGCAGAGCCACCGATTCCAGGTCTGTCCGACGTTCCCTGCCTGACTAATGAAACTGTCTTTTCACTCACGGAGCTGCCGCAACGATTCGGTATTATTGGAGCTGGTCCGATCGGTTGTGAACTTGCCCAAAGTTTTGCACGGTTCGGATCCAAAGTATTTCTTGTGGAAGCAACACACGGGATTCTTCCACGGGAGGATCCGGATGCTGCGGCCATCGTGGAAAAATCGATGCGCATTGATGGTGTAAAACTGTTCTGCTGCGGACGGGAAACGAGAGTCAGCAGGGATGGTGACCAGATTCGTCTTTCCGTGCAGTCTCACGAAACCGCCTACGACGAATCGGTGGATGCACTGCTCGTGGCCGTGGGTCGTGCACCCAATACGGAAGGCCTCGGACTGGAAACCGCCGGGGTGAGTTTTGACAATCACGGAGTAGAGGTGAACGACAGGCTCCAGACGACAAATCCCAATATCTATGCGGCGGGTGATATCTGTTCCAGGTATAAGTTTACGCACGCTGCCGAGTTTCTGGCTCGGAAGGTTATTGGCAACGCGTTGTTCATGGGGCGCGGAAAATCAAGTTCTCTGTTGATTCCGTGCGCAACATACACGTCGCCGGAGATTGCTCATGTCGGCCTGTACCCGAATGAAGCTGAACAACAGAATATTCCCATTGACACTTATACGATACAACTCAGTAATGTTGATCGTGCGATCCTGGAAGGCGAAGAGGAAGGAGTTGTTCGTGTGCACACGGCAAAAGGAAGAGACAAAATCATCGGAGCCACGATTGTGGCCCGAAATGCCGGTGACATGATTTCCGAAATCACGTTAGCAATGAACAACGGCATTGGTCTGGGAAAAATCGCCAATTCAATACACCCCTACCCGACACAGGCTGAAGCTATTCGTCGGCTCGGCGACATGTATAACCGCACTCGACTGACACCGTTCATCAAATCACTCATGAGCAGGTGGCTGTCCTGGTCACTGTAGTCCGAGGCGTATCGTTACGTTGCAGGTGATTGGTCGCGGCTGGCTGCGAAGAGTTTGCCTCAATATCAGTTGTCAGCGTCGATCTGAGCAGCACCATGGATCAGCGGATTTGCCCGGATCCGTGTACGACATATTTGTAGCTGGTCATTTCCCGAAGACCACAGGGCCCTCGTGCGTGGAACCGGTCCGTGCTGATGCCGATTTCAGCACCCAGTCCGAACTCGCCGCCGTCGTTGAAGCGAGTGCTGGCATTCACCATCACCGCAGAAGAATCGACCTGATTCTGAAATACCTGTGCGGCGCACAGATCCTGTGTCACAATGGACTCTGTGTGACTGGACCCAAACTGACGGATGTGTTCAATCGCCTGATCAACGGATTCAACCACTCTCACTGACAGAATCAGATCCAGAAACTCGGCCGCATAATCCTGGTCGGTCGCCGACTTTGCTCCTTCGATTCCCTCTGCACTCACCGGGCAACACCGCAATTCGACTCCTGCAGACTGAAGGCGTTGTGCCAAATTTGGCCAGAACTGTGCTGCGGCATCCTTGTGAATCAGCAGTGTTTCAGCAGCATTGCAGACCCCCGGTCGGTGGCACTTGCTGTTAATGACGATGTCGGTCGCCATTTTTTCATCAGCCGAAGCGTCCACATATACGTGGCAAACACCGTCGAAATGCTTAATAACCGGCATGGTTGCTTCTGAAGTCACGCGCTCGATCAATGTACGACCGCCCCGCGGCACGGTCACGTCGATCAGGCTGCCCAGCTTCAGAAATTCCCCCACGGCCGCTCGATCGGTCGTTTCCACCAGCTGAACTGCATGTGTCGGCAGACCTTCCGCTTCAAGGTTTCGGGCGAGAACCCCATAAAGGGCCTGATTACTGTGCTTGGCTTCACTTCCGCCGCGGAGAATGACAGCATTGCCGCTCTTGACGCACAACGCTGCTGCATCAACGGTCACGTTCGGTCGTGATTCGTAGATAAAAAAAACAACGCCCAGCGGCACTCGCACTTTCGTGACCAGCAAGCCATTCGGTCGGCGGCAGCTTTCTATAATCTCACCAACGGGATCTGGCAGCTGACCGATCTCGACGACGACATCCCCTATGGCTGTCAGGCGATCTTCAGTCAATCTCAGTCGATCGACCATTGCACCTGTGATTCCTTTCTCTTTGGCAGCGGCCAGATCGAGTTCATTGGCAGCAAGGATTTCGTCAGCGGTGTCCCGCAATCCCGCCGCAGACCGCCGCAACCAGTTCAGCTTTTGATCTCCGGTGACAGTTGCCAGTCGTTGAGCAGCCAGGCGAGCACGCTCAGCAACCGTGGTGGCGTACACATCCAGTTCTGACATCACCTTTGACATCGGGTTGACTCCACTCATTCACTTCGATTTTGTCAAAACTGCCAATTGGTATACACCGCTGATCGGAATTTCTCCCATTCATCACGGTGTGACTGTGTGTCCGGTCGAGCCATCAGGTCACAGATCCAGTAGTCCATGCGACGAAGCCGTTCGGCCAGCACGGCGGCGATATTCGCTGCAATCTGGTATCCGGCATGTGGGCTTTCCTGCGCCAGTTTGAGAAAGTCTTTCCGCCGCCAGGCACATGTGAGGACATCAGTTTTGGCTACAATGTTTGCTGAGTGAGGAGCCGTCCGAATAAAAGACATTTCGCCAAACACGTCGCCCGCCTTCAGCTGAGCCAGCTCGCGAACTCCGCTGGTTCCGCAGCTTCGACTGACAATGCATTCACCTTCCAGAATGATCCAGAGTGCCTGGACACCGGCACCTTCTTCCAGAATCTGAGTTCCCGCGTCGAATCGTTTCTGTACTACGCTGCGCCAGACGGCGGTGGCGTCTTCTTTCGTAAGACCAGCAAAAATATGCAGACTCGATAGTTTTTCTGCAGAGGCATTCATAAGGAGGCTCGAAGAACCCAAAACCATGGCATCCATCGTGTTGCGGATTATTTCCGCAACGAAGGCCCAGGTCGAGTCGCAACACAGGTTTCGCCCAAACGAATCAAATTCCGGCAAGGACCGTGGCTCGACCAACACGCCCAATCCCCATCAGATAGGCGGCCGTCCGCAGCGGAATGTGTTTCTCGATCGCGATACGCCACATTTTTTCAAAGCTGTCGGCCAGCGTTTTGGCCAGTTCCATACGAGTCCGCTCCAGATCCCAGCGGAAGTACTGCTGGTTCTGAACCCATTCAAAATAGCTGACCGTCACACCTCCGGCGTTGGCCAGGATGTCTGGCAGTACAATCACGTTGTTGTGCTGCAGAATTTTGTCCGCTTCCGGCAGCACCGGACCATTTGCTGCCTCAATCACATACCGGGCCTTCACATCTGCTGCATTCTCTTTCGACACAACTCCTCCCAGTGCAGCAGGGATCAGGACATCGACATCGAGCGTGAGCAATTCTTCGTTGCTTAGGGTCTGTGACGTCTCAAATTCCGTCAGTGATCGATGTGTCCTGACATGCTCAATCGCCGCTGGAATATCAATTCCGGCCGGTTCGTACTTCGCGCCGGTCACGTCGGAGATTGCAACCACTCTACCACCGCGATCGTAGATGTAGTCCGCGGTAAATGTCCCCACATTTCCGAAACCCTGGATGGCTACGACAACGTCTTTCATCGATGTTCCGTTTTTTTCCAGCAGCGCTTCAGTCAGCAGCCCAACCCCGCGCCCGGTTGCTTCCTCACGCCCGTCCGCCCCGTGGAGCTCCAGCGGCTTGCCTGTGACACATGCCGGGTTAAAACCGTGAAATTTTTCATACTGATTCACGATCCAGGCCATCACCTGCGCATTGGTTCCCATGTCAGGCGCTGGGATGTCTTTATCAGGACCGATGATGTCCTGAACCTCGTCAACAAATTTACGGGTCACTTGTTCCAGCTCTCCCTCACTTAGCGTGTGTGGATCGACTGAAATGCCGCCCTTGGCTCCGCCATAAGGAATGTCCACGACGGCAGTTTTCCAGGTCATTAGTGACGCCAGCGCCAGCACTTCCTCAGCATCGACTTCGTGATGATAGCGCAATCCACCTTTCATGGGCCCGCGCGCACTGTTGTGCTGCATGCGAAAACCGACGAACGTACCGATCTCGCCATTATCCATTTTCATAGCTACTTGGACTTTGACTTCTCGTTCCGGTGTTAGCAGCAGCGTCTTCATGTTGGCCGAGAGATCCATCACTCGGGCCGCCTCTTCGAAATAATGGCAGACGGATTCGAACGCGCTCATTCAGTGCACCTGAGTCTTCATGTGTTCAAGTTCCACAACTAGGTAGAACGATGTTTAAGTTCCGCTGCCATTTCATACAAGTCGGGACTCGTCATCGAATGAAATTCACACGGATTTACTGGACCGACTGCGGTACGTTCAGCGGACGGCACGTGGTCGCTCGGCCACTGGTGTGGGTGCCGTCAGGATCGTGCGCGCCAGCTCCCGGGCGTACAACGCAGTGCCATATGCGGACAACCGCGGACTGTCTCTGCGAAAGAATCTTTCCGGCGACTCAAAGCTCCGAAATACATCCACAGCACTGCAATATGGTACGCCAGCTTGACGACTCCATGCCGCCAGCACCTGAAACGGCACATCATCTGTCACCGGCTGTCCACCGGTTATTCCATAGCGTCGACTGAGTGGCAGGTTTTGATCCGGAGCCATCACCTGCCAGCACACGGGTGCTGTCGCCATGAAAAAAATTTGGCTGGCGGCCTGCGTCCTGTCATGCAGTCCAGCTACCGAATTCATGGCATGGCGAATGTTCGTCGCCACGTTTTCAGGAGTTGATTGCGTCCACGCATAACGATTCAGATCTGAGGCGCGGACCGAAGCTTCAAAGAATCGCTGACTCATCGCTCTGGCCAGAGCTGAACCTCGCAGAAACGAGAGCAACGAATTCTTTTTCATGTCACCCTGTGCGAGCAATGGATGAATACAGATGGGCCGAGTGCCCTCCATTCTGAGACTGCCTCGATGAATTGATTCATCGGCCACGTCCGACATGTCAAAATGCAGCACGATCACTTGTGGACGGAGCCGTCTCAGGTCCTGATCATACTGCAGTACACTGAGTATCGGTGAATATCCCGGTACACCCGCATTCACGACCTCGATGTTACCTTTGAGATGAGCGGACAGATGTTTCTGCAGTTGAGCACTGAGCGTGTGCTCTTCCTTAAGCCATGTGCCGGCAACAGTGTCATCGCCCAGCAGCAACACACGAAGCGTGCCGTCTGTGACGACCAAACCGGGTTCCGGACCACGCAGCCCCAGACTGTTCGTGCGGAATCGAATGACGCCATCATTGGAGGCCACCTCTGACAACGGTCGCATCTGATGGTGCTGTCTTGAAGATGGGACCAGGTACGCTTGATCGGCGGTGTCTGCTTGAGTTGCCACAGTGGAGGGTGGCACAGGGCGCACGATCCGTAGCCACAACTCCGTCCCGATCAACAGCAGGATCAGGAGAACCAGTGCAGTGCCGACGTGTTGCAGTTGACGCAGCAATCGTTGCAGCATGAGCAGACGTGTCAGATATCATTCCGGCAGCCGGCAGATTCCGGTTGGGCCGGCCGTTCAGTCTACGTCGGGCCGCAGGACGTAACAAGATGAGGCAGGAGCCGGCAGTCACAGGTCAGAAAAATTCGCGGGTCCAAATTCGCGCCTCAGGCGCCAGACCTTGACCTTTGTGGCCTACGACGAACGGAACATCTCCCCATACACAAAAAAGCGAACTCTCTCGAGAGAGTTCGCTGGATCCTCAGTATTCGACTGCTGTGGGCCACCCCGACGTTTCGTCAGGCCGCCCTGCGTTCGCCGGTTTGAATGCGAATGTTGGAACCTGGACCTCCGCGAGGCGGGTATCCGTATTCTCTGAGTTTGCCGGACAGAGTTCGCAGACCGATTTTCAGGATCTGCGCTGTTCTTTCACGATTTCCGTTGCAGCGAGCAAACGTTGACTCGATCAGCTTGCGTTCCATTTCTCTAAGCGTCATTCCAACACCTTCGACGGAATCTTCCGTTGCTCCGTTTTGCAGCCAAGGTCGAAGGTCTTCATCTGTGATCGCCTCAGAGACCTGAGCCGTACAAGCTCGTTCGATCACATTTTGCAGTTCTCGAACATTGCCCGGCCAGGGATGAGCTTCCAGCAGCTCCAGAGCCAGCGGAGTTACGGCTCGGAGCGGTCGGCCTTCCTTCAGAGAAATCTGCCCGATGAAATGCTCCACGAGAAGCGGGATGTCATTCTGTCGAACTCGCAGCGGAGGTGATTGCAGAGTAATGCCACTCAGGTGCTGCAGCAGATCGTCACGAAAACGGCCTTCGATCGCCAACCGATTCAGATCCGAATGCGTTGCCGCAATGAAACGAATATCAGGTGCATCCGTGCTTTCATTCAGGAGAGCTGTCGCTCGCTGTTCCAGTAACTGAGCCAGCCTCTTTTGAAACGGCAGAGCCACCGTTTCCACGTTGTCCAGCAGAATGGATCCTCCTTCGGCAAGACTCAGATATCCAGGGAAACCATTCGGAGTCGAGTCGCCAAACAGTTGATGTTCAAGTGTTTCGACCGAATGAAGACTGCAATCGATCCGCAGGAATGGTGTCGATGCTCGACGGCTGCAGCGATGCAGACCTTCGGCAATTAGTGTTGTTCCGCTGCCCGATTCACCTCGCACCAGTACGGTCCGATCGTCATCGGCTGCAATGCGAATGCTCTCACGGAGCGACTGCATAGCCGGAGTACTGCCCACCAAATCCATCAAATTTCTGTTGAGCAGCTGCCGTCGCAGCTTTTCATTCTCCTGAATCAGTTCTGCCTTCTTTATCGCGGTCAGTAAAGCGCTGCCAAACCGAGTCACCGTGAACGGTCTTTCGACGACTTCGCATTCGAACGTTGGCAGAGTCTCGCGACCCCAACGGGAGTCTTCTGAAACAATGCAGAGCACCTGAGCCGACCGAGAATGATTTCGAATTGCCGCATTCACTTCCTGCAGCCGCGAAACCGTGTCTGCATCGTCAATAATGCAGATCAGGAACTCCTGACGGCTGAGATGAAACAGCATGGCATCCGGGCTATCAGTTTCACAGACCGATAATCCTCGTTTTCGAACATCATCTGCCAGCAGCTGTCGAGCTCCTGGTCGTGGCGAAAACACCAGAACCGACTGCTGTGTCGGAGCAGCTTCTGGGAGAGCCGTAAATGTCGTTTCTGCAGGCGGTGTAGCAGGTGCACCTGGAAATTGCAGAATTTGCGGCTCATGATGAGCACCGATGGGGAACTCGTTCATGATGTCCTCAATTGTTCAGGTCGGATGGTGAGAGAGGTGAGACGAGAGAAGGGGGAACAGATTAAATCCACTCCCGCGGGTGCGCAGTCGACACCATAGCGCCTTCTTGAGAGGAAGGCTGGTGAGCTCGGAGAGGTTCCGAAGAGAGACGAACAGAAGAGAAGATTTGAGAGGAATGACTGAATTCAGAAACGAACCCAGTTATGAAGATCCGAGTGATAGCCCTGATTGGCAATTTATGTCAACACGTTTTTTTGTCAAAAACGGCCCGAACCCGGTGTGGGAGAGAGAATTATCGCCTAACAAGATGACATCCTTGCGCAACTAGGACCTCGATCGGCAGTTGCTGCCGGACACAGTCACAACTGCATGTTTTGCTGTCTTGTCGCCTGCCTCGAGAAGGATTTTTTGTGTGGTGGGGATGACTCCAAAATAACCGCCAGGTTGTTCAGCAATCATATCGGTTGTCAGATCACCCCACTTGGTTGCACGGCTGGATGGGCAAAGCTGCAATCCAGCGATCCAGTCTGCGACACTAATGATTTGAATTGTTTGTGACATCAACGTAGTCTCGGGTGGATATACAACAGAGTCGCCCTGTTTCCATTTCACAGAAGAAGTGGATTGCGGCTTTCAGCCTTTGGAGGCAACAAATTTCCGAACTGTTCTCTTTCTTCGAAAGCCTGGCAGGCAAATACATGGGGAACTCTGGTCCACGGGTAATTCACAACCCCCATTATTAACACCAACAACGTGCGGCTGGCCGGAGCTGTATCCCGGTTTGCGTGTTGTGTCGTCTGCCACTCGGCACCTTTGCTGTCCACCGGCACCACACGAATCGAAATCATTTTCTTAGGAATTCCCAGCATGCGAACAATATTCCTGATGATTGTCCTGCTTTCTGCTGCGTCGATGATTACTGCAGCAGAACCACGGGACGTCTGGATTGGAACCGGCGGAACCAGTCTGAGCAAAGGAATCTATCACTGCACACTTAACCCGGACAACGGCCAACTCTCGGAACCCACCGTGGCGGCTGAAGTTCGAGGTCCAGGGTTCCTCGCACGACATCCTGCCCTGCCCTGCCTGTATGCGGTCGGTACGTTTGATCGAAAGGCATCGGTGATTGCCTATTCCATTGAAGCCTCATCGGAGGGTTCGACGCTGAAATTGCTGGGTGCTGTCCCTATTGACGATGGTGGAGCTGCTCATCTCGCCGTTGATGCGACCGGCCGCACAATTCTGACCGCTCAGTACAGCCGAGGGTCCGTTGCGGTATTTGCACTCAGTGATGATGGATCCATCAAAGAACGAACTCAACTGATCAGACACAAGAATGGTTCCGGTGTGCGTCCCAATCAGAACAGCCCGCACCCACACTGGACAGGTTTCTCACCGGACAATCGATTTGGCTTCGTTCCGGATCTGGGAAAAGACCAGGTAGTCATTTACAGCGTTGAAGCCGCCACCTCAAAGATCACACCACATGGTTTTGGAGTGTGTCCGGCCGGGTCCGGACCCCGGCACATGAAATTTCACCCCAGCAGCCGGTGGATCTATGTGTTGAACGAAAATGACGTCACCGTGACTGTGTTCGATTACGACGTTGAGGCCGGTACGATGACTGCAAAGCAAACACAGGCGGCAGTTCCCGAAGAACAACTGGCCCGTGAGAAGCAATTCAGCGGCTCAGAAATTCGCGTTCATCCCAATGGTCAGTTTTTGTACTCCGCCAATCGTGGCCACGACAGCATTACAGCTTTTCGAATTGATCCGGATTCCGGCCGATTAACAGTGATCGAACGAGAACATATTCGGGGTGCCACGCCTCGTAACTTCAATATCGACTCGACCGGGCATTGGTTGCTGGCCGCCGGACAGGACTCACACACCCTGGCCAGTTTCGAAGTTGATCAAGCAACGGGCGAACTGGCATACAACCACAGCCTCGTTCGCGCTCCCAGTCCTATTTGTATCGTAATCGAATAATGTGCGACCGTGTCTGTGCGTGGGTCGGGAGTCGATCGGCGTTACGCCGCCCAAAATGAATTCATGGAGCAGCGTCATTGCCAGCACGATGAATTTTTTGACTTCAATCCCAAAAATCGGGCAGCGGAGAGGTCACAAGTCCTGTCATCAGCAGTTTCACAATCCTTGTTCGGTTTGTCTTCGATCGGGCAATCCATCGGAAAGCACCGGGATGGCTGATTTAACCCGATGCAGCTTAGCGCATCGCGCAGTTCGGTGTGCAGCAGCAGCCACTGGTAATTCAAAGTTTCGCTGCGATGCAGTACAGGTGGGACTTTCCACGGAGGAAAAGCTGCGATCCAGCGATCGCCGGTGAGGCGTCAATGCGGGCCTGAAGTATGTTTTTTGCCAAAATGTTGAATTCATTCCCGTGCTTCAGTACCACCGTCGTCCCATCTCGCCCTGTGAAATAGACACGTCCGGCAGCAGCCACCGGTGAGGAGTAAAGCCCGCGAATTCCGGGCAAACGTATGCGCGTGATCACTGCGTCTCCTGAACCAGCATTCAAGCTCGTCATGATGGGCGTATTGGACTGATTGAAATACAGATTTCCGCGATACAGCAACGGTGACGGAACATAGGGTGTGCCCCGGGATTTTTTCCAGGCAATCGCATCAGAATTGGATATGTCGCCGGAGGCATCAATCGGAATGGCGTAAAGTGCTGATCCTCGATATCCACTCATACAGAACACCGTACGTTCACTGGCCACGGGCGAAGGTGTGACGTTGGAAACCTGTCCATCGCATTCCCAGATCAGTTTGCCATTAACCAGGTCGTAGCTGCGTACTCGATTCTTGCCATTGGTAATGACCTGGATCTTACCGGCGCGGTCCACAACCAGCGGAGTCGCCCAGCCGCTGGGTTCATCACGATTCATCTGCCACACCGTGTCACCCGATGAACAGTTGAGCACTGTGATCGACGACTGTTCGTCGTGATCACGAACGACGATCACTCGATCGTTGTGGACCACAGGCGAAGCACCTTCCCCGAAACTCAGTCGCGTTTTCACGGGGCCTAGATCACGTTGCCACAACTGTGTTCCATCCAGGTCGAAGCAGTACATTCCGGCAATCCCAAACCAGACATACAGCCGTTCGCCGTCAGTCGTTGGTGATGCCGTAGCAAAACTGTTATCACCGTGATGCCCTTCCTGAGGTACCGTTCTGGTTGCCACGCGGCGCCAGATTTCGTTTCCGGAATTCCGATCCAGGCAGAGTACCACAAATTGGTGGAAAGTATTGGGATACGTGATGCCGAAAGGTCGCTCCGGTTGCCTGTCTGGCGGAGTCAAAGTCGGATCGGCACGTTTGGTATTGATCGCTGTAGTCAGAAATACCCTGTCCTGCCAGACGATTGGAGTGGAATTGCCAAGACCTTCGATTTTCACTTTCCACTGAATGTTTTCAGTCTCGCTCCACGTCACCGGAGGGTTTCCGTCTGGGGTCGTGCCATTTGCCTCCGGCCCGCGCCACTGATGCCAGTTAGCAGATTTCAAGTCCTGGAAATCTGCCGCCCAGGCGAGTGGCCCCAGACAGACCACGAACGCGCCTGTCAACAACACCGCTGTTCGAACCACCATATCTGTTTCACCTGCTTCTGGAGAAAGTTATCAGTGTATCAGTGTAGCGACAGCTTGTAACATCCGTCCAGGATGCGATATCCAACAAACGGCGCACGTGAATCGGCTCTGGAATTCGGAGCATCATACACAGCATTTCACTGTCGCACTCAACACGATTATGACGGAACGTGGTATCGTGCAAAGGTATGACGAACGGGACTTCCGATGGATTCACCGGTCGGGGCATCATCAAAAGCCACAACAAACCGGGACCGCCTGTTTATGATGACGTTCACGTCTGGCGGCAGTGAACTTCCGTTGTGCTGAGACGGTCCCGGGCAAGATGTGATAGTGGGTAACAGTTTTCAGCCAAGGGGATTTACGCCGCAAAAAAGATTCAGCTCACAATCCACCTAGGGAAGAAAAGTTGCGACTCACTGCTTTCGGCGTCTGGATTTGTGTTGATGAGTTGGCTGTCCGATGATTCCTTCAGCAGCTTCCATCAAGGTTTCTGAAAGCGTGGGATGAGCGTGAATCGATTCGGCGAGGTCGCGTGCAGTGGCTCCCATTTCAATCGCCAGAACTGCTTCGGCAATCATTTCGCCGGCTCCTGAACCCACAATGCCGACACCCAGCACTCGCTGTTTCTTCGGTTCCACGATCAGCTTCGTAACGCCCTCAGTGCGAGCCAGACTTTGAGCTCGTCCGGAGGCCGCCCACGGGAAACGTGAGACGATCACTTCCCTGCCCTGCTCTTTTGCTTCCTCTTCGGTGACTCCGCACCATGCCAGCTCCGGATCCGTGAACACAACCGCCGGAATGGCCACGTTGTCGAATTCACCCGGTTCGCCGAGCAGTGTTTCGATGGCCACATGAGCCTCTCTAGTTGCTTTATGAGCCAACATGGGCTCGCCGGCGACATCCCCGACAGCCAGCAGCTTTGGATCGGTCGTGCGCTGTTTTCGATCGATTTTAATGAAGTTTCGATCGTCGAGTCCCGCCTGAGTATTCTCCAGTCCGATTTCTCGACTGTTGGGACATCGTCCAACCGATACGAGGACTCGATCAAAGGTCTGCCGAGGCTCAACGCCGTTGCCGTCGAGGGTAGCGTCGATGCCATTGCTGTGTGCCGTCAGACTGGCCACTTTAGTTTCCAGATGAATAGCACTGAATTGTTCGGCGAGTCGTTTCTGCAGCGGACGAACCAGATCTCTGTCGGCTCCGGGCAACAGTCCAGCGGTCATTTCAACGACGCTGACATCGGAGCCGAGTGCCGCGTAGACTGCCCCCATCTCCAGCCCGATATAACCTCCACCGATTACCAGCAGTCGACCGGGGACATCAGGGAGATCCAGCGCGCCAGTGGAATCCATGACACGTTTGTCGCCGATATCGAAGATCGGTGGCATGGCAGGATGCGAGCCTGTGGCCACGATACAGTGATCAAATGTCAGGGTCGATGAGGTGCTGTCAGAATGGGTAAGGGACAGCGTGGCTGAATCGTCGAACGTGCCTCGTGCCCTGATGAGTTCAACGCCTCGCGCCCGGCAAAGCATTTCGATGCCTCCGGTGAGTGACCCGACAACACGGTCCTTGAATCCTCGCAGTTTGTCGATGTCAATCTGAGGCGGGGCGAATGACACTCCCCAATCAACTGCTTCGCGGGTTTCATTGATGAGTTTGGCAATGTGCAGCAGTGCTTTTGAAGGAATGCAACCTCGGTTGAGGCACACGCCTCCTGGATTCCTGCCTTCGTCGACGAGAATTGGCTGCAGGCCACGATCGGCTGCAGCAAAGGCCGCCGGATAGCCACCGGGGCCACCTCCGAGAACAACAACCTGAGCGTGTTTGTCTGGCATGGTGTGTTTGTTCCCACTTTCACAGGTGGCCGGTGGCCTTGTTGAACAGCTCAGTGTTTGAAGGTGTCAGGCTGAAGGGGCGCACTGATCATTGTCCTGACACTGGGCTAAAAATTTCAGACAGGTCTGTCAGGCTGGCCGACAGCTTCACGATGAATCTTGCTGCGTCGGCTCCGTTGATCGCTCGGTGGTCATATGACATTGATAGAGGGAGCATCATACGTTCAATGACTTTTCCGTCTTGCAGCTTCAGCTGCTTCTGTCCGCGCGACAATCCCAAAATGGCAACTTGCGGGTGATTTACAATTGGCGTGAAGTACGTGCCCCCGATTCCACCCAGATTAGTGATCGTAAACGAAGCACCACGCATTTCTGCGGACTTCAGTTTGCGTTCGCGCGCCCGTTTGGCCAAATCTATCAATTCTGCGGCAACCTGCAGTACGTTCTTGTGATCACAGTTGTGAATGACCGGCACAACCAGGCCTTTGGGTGTGTCAACGGCCACACCGATGTGGTAGTACCGCTTGAGCACCCATTCGCCGGTTTCCATATCGAGGCTGGAATTAAAATGCGGAAACGCTTTGAGTACTCCAACAACCGCCTTGATCATTATGGCGGTCATCGTGATTCTGGGAGATTTGGGACTGGACTGCACATAGCGTTTTCGGGCATTTTCCAGCTCAGTCACGTCCGCCAGGTCATGTTGCGTCACGTGTGGAATCGTCGACCATGAGCCATGGAGATTATTGGCAGCCGCACGGTAAATTTTGTTGAGCGGTTGCCGCTCCACCGGGCCAAACTGACTGAAGTCCGGCGATGCGACGGCCGGAATCACTCCGGTACTCAGAGATCCCGCGCCGCCGGCTGGCGGTGTGAGTCGGCCACGAACATAGGACTCAACATCTTCAATGATAATTCGGCCACCGCGAGCTGAGCCGGCAACCTGAGTCAGATCGACTCCCAGTTTTCTGGCCAGCCGACGTGTTGCCGGACCGGCGGGTAGCGGAGACTGGGCGTCATTGACTGGTGCTGTGGACTTCGGTGACCGCGCTGGTGTCACTGCTGCAGGCAGTTTCGCTGGTGCGGTGAGCTCTGGCGCTGCAGGTGCCGGTGATACACTGTCGGTTTCAGCAATGGCTGGTACAGTGGTTTCAATCGTTATAAGCGGTGCACCAATTTCGACGTTGTCGCCATCAGAGATATGGACTGCAGTGATCGTACCCGCATGGGGACATTCAATTTCAGCAACGGCTTTGTCGGTTTCAACCTCGCAAATGACGGATCCGGATTCGATAACGTCCCCGGCGGACACCATGATTTCGGCGACATCGACGGCCGTGACACCTTCGGAGACTTCCTGCAGTACGAACTCGATTGTGGGTAGTGCAGCCGAACCCAGCGCAGCTACAGCGCCAGGAGCCTGAGCGGCCACAGGTGACGATTTCGGCTGACATGTCAAATCCGGTTCGGCGGCCGGTGAAGCGCCGTTTGACAACGCAGACTCTTCGATGACCAGCAGTGATGCACCAATCGCAACAGAATCTCCCTCAGATATCAGAATCTCCTTGACCGTGCCGGCGTGGGGACATTCGATTTCAGCAACGGCTTTGTCGGTTTCAACTTCACACACGATTGCTCCTGCATCGATCACATCTCCGGCGGCAACCATGATCTCGGCAACGTCGACCGACTCCACACCTTCAGAGATTTTCGGCAGTTTGAATTCAATCGTCATCGTTCAACTCTGGGTGAATCGGGGATTTGAAATCTTAATTCTCAAGTTTCAAATCAGCCTAGGCATCGATGGGGAAGATCGCATTCTGATCCAGTTCCAGCTTATTCATCGCCTGCTGGAGTTGGTCCAGTTCGAATACTCCCATGCGAGTAAGTCCCTGCAGAGCCGCATAAACAGTCGATTCAGCGTCGATGCGGAAATGACGACGCAGCTCGTCCCGTGTTTCGCTCCGGCCAAACCCGTCGGTGCCCAGGACAATATACTCCCCCGGAACCCATTCGCGGATCTGGTCGGCAACCAAGCGCACGTTGTCACTGGTGGATACGAACGGTCCGGACACACCGTCGAAGACAGACTGCAGATAACTGACACTCGGGTTTTCGCCAGGATGCAGGTCATTCCAGTGCTGGCATTCCATTGCATTGCGACGCAGTTCGCTGTAGCTGGTGACACTCCAGACGTCTGAACCAATGCCGAACTGATCCGCCAGAATCTGCTGAGCCCTCAGAGCACTTCGAAGAATCGGACCACTGCCCAGGAGTTGGGGACGATGTTGCTGGCCGTCAGTACTTTCTGTACTGACGACCCTGTACATCCCATTAATGATGCCAGTGGCCACGTTATCATCTGCCGGCATTGCGGGGTGATCGTAGTTTTCATTGTAGACACTGAGGTAGTAGAAAATTTCTTCACCTTTGCCGTACATGCGCCGGAGACCGTCCTGCACGATGACTGCCAGCTCGTATCCCCACGCCGGGTCATAGGCTCGGAGGGTTGGGATGGTCGTGGCCATTAACTGGCTGTGGCCGTCTTCATGCTGCAGACCTTCACCGTTGAGTGTAGTGCGACCCGACGTGCCACCGCACAGGAATCCCTTACAGCGGGAATCCGCAGCGTACCAAATCAGATCTCCGACACGCTGAAATCCGAACATGGAATAGTAGACGTAAAACGGGATCATGTTCCTGCGAAGATGGGCATGAGCCGAACCGGCCGCGATAAATGATCCCATTGCACCTGCCTCGCTGATGCCCTCTTCAAGCAGCTGACCGTCTTTCGCTTCCTTGTAATAGATCGAGTTAGCACGATCGACGGGTTCATAGAGCTGTCCTTTACTGGAGTAAATTCCCACCATTTTGAAGAGATCCTCCATCCCGAAGGTCCGTGCTTCGTCCGGAATGATGGGGACAACCCGGTCGCCGATACCCTTGTCTCGCAGCAGACCTCGCAAGACCATTCCAAGAGCGTATGTCGTTGACCCTTCCGCACCCTCGCTTCCTGGCAGCAGCGGCTTTGCCTGAAACGGTTTAGTATCCAACGCGGGGACGTCGAGTCGTTCGTCTGTGGGATTACGTTGGGGAACAAAACCACCCAGTGCCTGGCGCTGTTTTCGGAGATACACCATTTCCGGACTGTCGTCCGCCGGTTTGTAGAAAGGTACATTGTCGACGTCGTCGTCACTGATCGGTATGGAAAATCGAGTGCGGAAGTTTTTCAATTCCTCTTCGTTAATCTTCTTCGTGTTGTGAGCCACATTGCGACCCTCGCCTGCTTCACCCAACCCATAGCCCTTGACTGTCTTTGCCAGAATTACGGTCGGAGCACCCTTGTGATTCACGGCTGTGTGGTAGGCCGCGTAGACTTTTTCCGGATCGTGTCCACCTCGGCGAATCTTCTGCATGACTTTGTCACTGAGATGGTCGACCATTTTCAGAACATCCGGATCTGCACCGAAGAAATGATTGCGAATGTATTCACCGGACGACACGGTATATTTTTGGTACTCGCCGTCGACCACTTCGCCCATGCGTTTGACAAGTTTGCCGTCAACATCCGCATCCAGCAGGGGATCCCAGTCACCGCCCCAGATGACTTTGATCACGTTCCACCCGGCGCCACGGAACGCGGCTTCCAGCTCCTGAATGATTTTTCCGTTGCCACGGACAGGTCCGTCCAGTCGCTGCAGGTTGCAGTTGATGACCCACGTGAGGTTGTCCAGTTTCTCGCGAGATGCGAGTGTCAGGGAGCCCAGTGACTCGGGTTCGTCACACTCACCGTCGCCCAGGAATGCCCACACGCGAGACTTTGACGTGTCCTGGATGCCTCGATGTTCCATATAACGGAGGAACCGCGCCTGATAAATGGAACAGATCGGGCCGAGGCCCATGGAGACGGTGGGGAACTGCCAGAATTGCGGCATCAGCCACGGATGAGGATAGCTGGACAACCCCTCGCCGGCTGGCATCTCACGGCGAAAGTGCTCCAGATGTGATTCATTCAGACGTCCTTCAACAAACGCGCGAGCATACATGCCCGGTGACGAGTGACCCTGAAAATAGACCATGTCGCCGGGATGATTTTCGGTTCGAGCGTGGAAGAAATGATTCTGGCCGACTTCATACAATGTGGCGGACGACGCAAACGTCGAAATATGTCCACCAATGCCATCAAAAATCTTGTTGCTGCGTACAACCATCGCCATCGCATTCCAGCGGACGATGCTCTTGATGCGACGCTCAATCTCGAGGTCGCCTGGAAACCTCGGCTGCTCCGAGTGGTGGATCGTGTTGATGTAGGGCGTGTTGGCGGTGAATGGCAGTTTGACACCGTGTTCGTAGGCCCGTTCCTGCAGTTGGATCAACAGCTCTCCCAGCTTGTCGGCTCCATAGCGGTGCAGAATGTCGTCCAGGGAGTCGTACCACTCCTGCATTTCATCCGGATCAATTCCTGAAACCGTATCAGGGACTGCCTGGTCAACCATCAGTGGTTTCTTCCATAACTCAGGACACTGCAGCGTGGCCTGAAATTCTGTGGGGGTCATACGGATCTCAATCGGAGTCAGGGGGGATGTGCTGGCAAATGACACGACAACAATTAGAGTTGGTCGGAGTCTCAGATCAGCTAGGCACAAACGACAGCTCTGCCAGCCGGGAACTGAGGGACATCCGGGCCTGGAGCACACATTCCGAAACCCCGGACTTCTGTCGCTTCACTCAGTCCAGCCCCGGCCACCCTTTCAATTCCTGTCGTTCGACGACTGAACAAAGCATCAATTGCATTCTAGAAGGATTTGGGCAACACGACAAATCGGCTCCCTGGCTCCACCGTTTGGCTGGGGTCATTATTGAGGCTCAGCAGCGCTGTGGCTGGTCTGACCGACCAGCCAGACCAATACCTGGGCGAGCGCGTTGATAAATTACATGACCGCCGTGTAATCTTGAGATGGACGGATCGTGCCGGAGACGGTTCCACTATCTGTCGATCCTTCTGTCAGCGGATGAAACACTACACGCCGGCTAAAGTGAGTTCGTACCAGCGTCAGAATGCGAGCGTAAGACCATCAAATATGCGACATTCAACAAGGTAAGGATTCTCCCGGGGATATGAATGAAGCCGGCCGGTGGAAAGAAGCGGAACGCCATTCCGGTGCCGGGGTGAATCAGATTTGACGGGAAGTGATGGACTGGCCAGTCCATCACAGCAAAAGTGTCTTCCTGCTTCCGGACTATATGTCTTCATTCACCGGAAGCAGGTCGATGCCGTTGCGCGCCGGATTCAGTCGAAAACGAACGACGTACACTCGATTCGGAGCCCGGCCGCTGGCGCAGTACGGCAGCAGAATGGATTCATCTTTCCGGTCCAGTATCCACGATCCGGGATATCCGTAGCTGGATGTATCCAGCGGGATATCGTTTGACCACGACGCGCCATTATCTTTGCTGATCCATACATGCAGGCTCCCGCATGTGGCGACGGCACAAACCGTGCCGTCGTTCAAAACGATTAGTTGAGGCGCTTTGAATTTGGGACTTCCTTTGGGAACAACTCGTGCTCCCGAATCAGTCCACGTGTTGCCTTGGTCGGTTGAATGAAAAACGGCCCCATCCGGCCGAGTGACAAGAATCAGACGTCCGTCCTTCAGTTCTGCGATTGCCGGCTCATCCAAGTTCTGTTCGGGACGCTCTATCCGTGAGATGACACTCCAGGTCGTGCCGGAATCTTCCGAACGACGAATGGCGCCTCGCAGGTATTTTTCTCCGGCCACCTGATAGTACGTCGCCCACATGATCGATCCATTCGTAAGCTGGATCGGCCGTCCACCGTGGGCTCGTTCATAGAAGTCACCCGGACTGTCCATCCAGATCGCTTCTGACCATGTCTGTCCGCTGTCCGTCGATCGCAGCACGAACTGTTTCGTATTGAGTCCATCGATGTCGTTCTCAAAGGCTGTCGGGGCTTTGTTGTATCCATACCACGATGCCTGAGCTGCACCGAAACACAGGACGACTCCATCGCGGCAAGTAAATATCGCGTGAGGTCCGTCGTCCAGGCGATGGTCCAGAACCGTCAGTGGCCGTAACCATGTCCTGCCACCATCAGTGGAACGACAGGCCATCGTGCGTCCGCCAGTCGGAGCGTGGAAATCGAGTGGCCAGCCCTCCGACAACCAACGTTTTTTCACCGCAGGCTCAATTTGTCGCGGTTCAGCGAACGAGGAATGCCAGTAGCCGGCAGAATGTACGAGCAGCAGATCACCATTCGGCATTCGTTCAATTCCACCGGGCCAGCCGATAAAGTCACCGATTCCAGGGAACGCAGCAGGCCGATTATGGTCTGCACCAGTGACGCAGACTCTTGCGTGTGTAATGTGATTGAGCGTCTGTCCGACAGCGAATGGTGACAGAAGTGTCGTCATGATGACGAGGCAGGCGGATCTCACCTGTTCAACTCCTCAAAAGTAATTCGACGCACATGTTCCATGTTCGCTGGATCATCAGCGAACAAAGGTGACAATACACTTGGCACGAGACCAGAAACAGGAATGGTTCAGTGATGATGAGTCGCCTGAAATATATGTCAACGCTGCAATGGATCTACATAGCAGCTGGTGCCATGCTGCTTTCGACCACAACACCGTGTTTTGCACAATTCAAGGTGCTGCCGGAGCCAAGTGCTGCGCAACCTCAGGCGACGCCTGACTGGCGGATCGTCACCAAAAATGCCGGCTGGCAGCCGCGGGATTCGCAGGGTGAACTCGGGCATAAGGGTCGCTTGTGGATTTTCGGTGGCTGGTCGAACAATCCGTCAGCGAACTGGGGCGACGTCTGGTATTCGAGAGACGGCCGGACGTGGCACGAAGTCAACATGGAAGGAACGGCACGAATATTCGGTATTCGTCTTTCAGGACCAAATCTGGATCGCCGGAGGACACGCCCGACCGCTCTGCAGCGAAGTCTGGACATTACAACTTCCGGTAAGACTGGAACGGAATGCCGTAGCAGGTCTAAGTCCGGGATTTGCGGGACAACTGTGGTCCCGGCAGCATGGAGACCAGGCGTTCAGACGTTGACAGCGAATCTTTAGCCCAGGTACATACAATGAAACACCGACTGATAATCGTGGTTCTGCTCTCTTTTTCCATCCTGCCACTTTCCGCCGACGAGTTCGGCTGGTTGGCAGGTACGGCGAGGACACAGATTACACCCACGGAGCCCATGTGGATGGCGGGTTACGGCAGTCGTGATCGTCCTGCGGAAGGGACGTTGCATGAACTGTGGATTCGTGTCCTGGCTTTGCAGGATGCCAGTGGCCGGATCGGTGTCGTTTTGAGCAGCGATACGCTGGGGATTCCACAGTCAATTTACACCACCACCTGCCGATCGCTTAAAGAAGAATTCGATCTGAATCCTGACCAGATCATGCTGCACAGTTCGCATACTCACACTGGTCCGGTGCTCCGAGGGGCATTGTATGACGTTTATCCTTTGGATGGCGAACAGCACCGGATGATTGAAGAGTACTCAAATCTGCTGGAAGACAGAATTGTCAGGACAGTCAGAGATGCGCTTGCGAATCTGGCTCCAGCAGAGATTTTCGCCGGCCAGGGGCTGGCCACGTTTGCCGTGAACCGTCGCAACAATTCCGAAAGGGATATTCGGAAACTCCGTCGGGCGGGTTCGCTGAAAGGGCCGGTGGATCACGCTGTTCCGGTCCTGGCTGTGCGGACCGCCGCTGACAAGTTGCTGGCTGTTGTGTTTGGTTATGCATGTCACAATACCAATCTGAGTTTCTATCAGTGGTCCGGTGATTATGCCGGGTTTGCGCAGTATGCCCTGGAAGATGTCCATCAGGACGCCGTGGCTATGTTCTATATGGGCTGTGGAGCTGACCAGAACCCATTACCCAGGCGTTCCGTGGAACTCGCTCGTGGATATGGACTCCGGCTGGCGGCCGCCGTTGAACGTGTGCTGGCAGAACCCATGCAGGAGATTGAATCGGATCTTCGAACTCAGATCGAAATCGTCAAGTTGAGTTTCGGCAAAGAACCCACTCGCAACGAACTGGCAACGCTGGCAGCTGCGGGCAGCACTTACCGAAACCGCTGGGCCGCTCGTTTACTGAACGACGTGAACAATGGCAAATCACTGGAACGCACGTATCCATATCCTCTGCAGGTATGGCGACTCGGGCAGAGACAGCTGTGGATTACGATGGGTGGAGAGGTCGTAGTCGACTATGCACTGGGGTTTAAGCAGCAGTATGGTCACGATGTATGGGTCGCTGGTTATTGCAACGACGTGATGGCCTATATTCCGTCGCTGAGAGTGCTGGACGAGGACAAACCGCCACGCAGCGGATATGAAGGCAATACATCCATGATGGTCTATGGGCGTGGTGCAGAACGCTGGGCCGACGATGTTGAGGAATTAATTGCAGCGGGTGTTGATCGCATGGTGTACCGTTTGGAGGCGGGGACACCAAATCCATCAATTGCAGAGTAACTATGGTGCAAACGGCTGATTGTATCCTCAGGGGGCATCGCAGGAAGCAGTGACCGGGTGAACCCGGGAACGAAACCTCAGTTCCGTCCCCGAACTGAAGATGAATCCGTAGCAATTCCGTTGTGTCACTATCGCGGATTTCAGAGAACTGGTCGGTTCGGCCTCCCTGCCAGGATTGCTCGCATCGATCCACAGTCGGGCGCTGTGACAGGCTGGCTGGAACTCAAAGGTCTGTTCCCGCGGGCGATTCGCCGGAACCGCGAAGCGGTTCTGAATGGTATCGCCTGGGACGCCAGGGAACGGCGTCTGTATGTCACGGGAAAACTCTGGCCGTCTCTGTTCGAAATTACCTGGGAGGGACTTTCCGGCGGTAACAGGCGGCAGAAGCTGAAGACGCACTGAATGGAGCGGTGTTCACACAAAATCACAATGCAACATCATGTCACTTTGTGCGGTTGTGGCTTCGCGTGAACTCCTGTGGCGGAATACCAGCAAGCCACATAGCACTGGACGCGCCAGAGTCAGGTTTGACTTCCGGAGGCCTCAGAACAGATCTCATCGAACCAATCATTTCTTCAGGTCACAAAGACTGGTCAAATAACAGAAGAGCCGTATCTGGGGTCGAACATCTGTCCTGCCGTTGAGACGCCGTGTGAGGTCCGTATTTATCCAGCCATGACTCAGCATAATCGACCTCTTGAGCGCGAACAGCATTTTAATCGACTTCGTCAATGGCTTGAGATGGAAGGCCAAGCCGAACGACAGCGACTGGAAGTATGCTGCAGGGTTCAGTCGTCAGCTGAGGCGGAGCGCCCAGGTGAAACGCTGCTGGACATGGTGATCCAGACTCACACGACGGGACTCGGCGGTCGATATCTGCTGACTGTCCAAAAGCGACACCAATCCGAGAAACTGCCGTAGCATCGATTCAAAGTGGGCAGCCCAATTCTGCTGTCGGCCGATGGTGATAGCCGAGGATTGGCCGTGCAGGATGTGATCAGCAGTCGAAAAACAGACTCACTGGTAAATTGCAGGCAATGACTGGCCAGAGGGCAGATAGTTTGAGTCGATCTGTCTCCGGAGGAAGTCACGCGCAAACGCCAGCTGATCGGCATGCGCATGGCCGAAGAGGCAGGAGGCTGTCCGAGTCAATTGCGGGACATCCTGCTGTACGATCGAATTCCTTTGTTTCGTCCGACTCAGATCCAAACCCCATTCGAGAAACTGAATGAATCTCAGCAACAGGTCGTTGAATTTGCTTTGACGGCTCAGGATCTGGCGATCATTCACGGACCTCCCGGTACGGGTAAAACCACGACCGCAGTGGAACTGATCCATCAGGATTTGGCCGGCGGAGAACGTGGCTCTCACACGTGCCCGCAGACAATTGGTGGTCATCGGTGACAGCGCCATATTGAGCGAGGACGAATTCTTTGAGACACTGCTGAAGTGGTTTGAACAGACCGGGGCATATCGTGCTGTTTGCGAAATAACGACCGATATCCAGCCGGTCTGACACTTCAGCCTTCTGTCGGGCCAGAATTCAAACCTCCCCCAGTTCCGTCAGTGGTGGCAGAGTGTTGTGACGCAGACCCATTCAGCCACATGCTGTACTTAGTTTTGTCAGAAGACGTCTGTCCAGGTCCACGGCGACGGTACAGTGCTGCGCATCAACGTCTCAACAGTCGATGTCAATACACACCTCCTACCGATCCTTGTTGACATGCCACATAACGACGGGGGCTGCTGCGTCCTTGGATATGATCGGCAGTTTAGCAGCCAGTGCTGATACCGAGTTGGCAGTGCCACGCGGTTGAGAAAAACCCCGATTGGCAGGACTCTACAATTCTGACTGACTTTCAAGCAGTTTCATGGCTGGTTCCAGTCGTTGGGTGATTTGGGAAGCGCTGGTGTAGCCGTGGATCGCTCCGGCCGATTGTCCGTCGACAAAGATTCGCATCTCCGGAATGGTGCGAACCTCGAAAAACATTGCCAAGTCCGCATTCATGGCTGACTCCAGATCGACCTTGACCACGGACACCTTGTCGGGATTCTTCTTAGCGATCTCTTCCAGTTCCTTAGCCAAATGACGACAGGTCTCGCAATGTGGCCCCCAAAAGTCCACCAAAACGACTCGATTTGCCTGCTGTGCCAGTGCTAGAAATGTACCTTCCGTCTGGTGAACCTCAGAGGACTCGGCACTGTTCACTTCCAAGATTTCAGCGAAGCCTTCGGGAGCACCTTGCAGCGACGGATATTGGCGTTCCGTACAGCCTGCTGTGCCCAGCAACAGCAACAGCAACAGCGTGGCGGACACAGGACTTCGAACGAAGTCGAAATGGAAATGATTCATCCGATCCTGCCTGTACAGGGAGGCAACACGGCCTTGTCCGCCGATATGTCCGGCTGGCACAGGTCGGTGACAGCCGGATATCAGGAATTCATTTTAAATGACATGCCAATCCGGAATGACGTGATTGACAGGCGACACCTTCCGTCGAATAGACTATACTAAGGGATATTGGCGGAGTTCGCAGGATTCGCGGTAATTCCGTAACATCTGTTCCAGCGACCGATTATAAACTCGCCGGCAATCTGACAACGGGTTGCAAACTCGGCAGACAACAGTCGTAACAGGAGAAATTGAATGGCCGTCCAACTCACTGAAGCTGCTGCACTCGAAATCAAACGTGTGATGGAAGAACAAAACAACGAAAATTTAAAGTACGTCCGCGTTGGAGTCGTCGGCGGCGGATGTAGTGGCTTCCAATATGCCTTCAACTTTACAGGCGACTTCGACTCCAGAGCCGATGTGTTGCAGGAGCAGCATGGCGTGGGTGTGGTTGTGGACAAGAAAAGTGATCTTTTCCTCGATGGAACCATTGTCGACTTTTACTCGGGTCTCGACAAACGAGGATTCCAGTTCAACAATCCGAACGCTGTGAAGTCCTGCGGTTGTGGCAGCAGTTTCTCGGCTTAGCAGAGCGAAGGCAGGGTGCCACGACGTGGGACAGCCTGCCGGATTTACAATTGACTGAACAGCTGCGTGCCACGGTTGGAGCTCCTGAAATCCCGCGCGACAGGTCGCTATTCAGTTTTCGCACCACAGCCGCTCAATGAGTCCGGATCAAAGTGGCGAATCAGGGACTTTTTGACTTTGCCGACCTTCCCGACTGGGAGCAGGCCGCGCTGGACGACATCCAGATTGCGGAAGTCGTCTTCAATCTTCCACTTCAAAAACCCTACTCATATCTCATCCCGGACGATCTTCGAGAACTGCTTCGGCCTGGGATGAGGGTGAAAGCGCCGTTCGGTCGGGGTCACCGCCAGGTGATTGGGTACTGCGTTGGCGTTCGTCAGACCAACAGTCCGCATCGGCGGCTCAAAGCGATTCAGGAGGTCCTTGACTCATCGCCTCTGCTGAATCCTCAAATGCTGCAGCTGACTCGGTGGATTGCAGATCGTTATCTGTGCAGCTGGGGGCAGGTTCTGGAAAGCGTCATTCCGGCCGGTGTGAAACGGCGCTCCGGTACCCGGATGGTCCAGTGTTTTCTGATGTTACCGGATGCTGAGGAACGACTTCGCGATGTCCGTCTGCCTCCCGGACAACAGTCGGTCATCAATGTCCTTCGCAGCACGACCGCCCCCATATCTGCACCTGAGATCTGTGAACGCGCCGGATGTGGCCCCGGGCCGATCAACGGGCTCCGCAGGAAGAATCTGCTGGACGTTGTACGCGTCCGTTCGGACTTCAGCAGCGAGTTACCTGAAATGCCGGAATCCGAAGCCGACCTGCAGACCAACAGACAGCAACAGTCGTGTCTCAGGGCTATCCACCAGGTGATTGAATCCCAGAAACATCAAACGATTCTGCTGCATGGTGTCACCGGCAGCGGCAAGACCGAAGTCTACATCCAGGCCATACGTGAAATTGTGCGTTACGGGCGGCAGTCGATTGTGCTGGTTCCTGAAATCAGTCTCACCCCTCAAACGATTCGCCGCTTTCGCTGCCGCTTTCGGTCGGTGGCCGTGCTCCACAGTCATATGAGTGATTCGGAACGCCACCGGCAATGGCAACGGATTGCCGGTGGCGACATCGAGGTCGTCGTCGGAGCGCGCAGCGCCGTGTTCGCACCGACGCCACACCTCGGCTTAATCATCATTGATGAAGAACATGAACCCACATTCAAGCAGGACAGTACGCCTCGCTATCATGCGCGTGAGGTTGCACGGCGTCGCTGCCTGATGGAAAAAATCCCCCTGGTTCTGGGCTCTGCCACGCCCACACTGGAATCATGGTGGCGCGCACGGCGGCAAGAAGACCAGTTGCTGTCAATGCCCGATCGTGTCTCGGGATTGCCACTGCCTCCAGTGGTCGTCGTAGATATTCGTAATGACCCGATGATTTCTCGGGGATCCAGTCTGGGGCGAGCCTTACAGCAGGCGATGCGCCGAGCAATAGCCGAAGAGGGACAGATCATTCTGTTCCTCAACCTGCGAGGCTACTCAACAATCGTCTGGTGTCGCCAATGTGGCTCAGGAATCCAGTGCCCGGACTGCGATCTGACACTCACTTGGCACCGTGATCGCCAATCGGTGATCTGCCACGGTTGCGACTATTCCATATCGGCACCGGAACGCTGTCCGAATTGCCGGAATCCGTCAATCAGATACTTTGGTACCGGCACCCAAAAGCTGGAGGAGGAAGTTCGGGCAAGTTTCGCAGGCGTAACGGTACTGCGAATGGACAGTGATTCAATGAGAAAGCCCGGCAGCCATAACACGGCCCTGGAAAAATTTCGATCGGGCGACGTACAGATTCTGCTCGGGACACAGATGATAGCCAAGGGACTCGACTTTCCCAATGTCACACTGGTCGGAGTCATCGATGCGGACACCATGCTGAATCAACCTGACATGCGTGCGGCGGAACGGACGTTCCAGCTGATCTCGCAGGTAGCCGGTCGCACCGGTCGCAGTGATCGTGGTGGGCGGGTCATCGTGCAGACCAGCTGCCCGGATGACACAAGTATCACCTTTGCGGCAAAACATGATTACTCTGGGTTCGTTCGACATGAACTGAAAGAACGCCACGAACTCAATGCACCGCCGTTCTCCTGCATCACTCGGGTCATTTTTCGAGGCAAACAGGAGTCACAGGTCGCAGACACGTCGCGCGAAGTTGCCCGCCGGCTGCGAAATGCGGCGGCTGGTGATTCCAATGTTCGAATTCTGGGAGCGGCTCCCGCACCGATCACACGCCTGCGCGGAAATTTCCGGTTTCATCTGCAAATTGCGGCGCCAACGGTGGACCGTGTCCGCAATGTCTGGATGTCGGTCGCCAACATGCTGGAGTTACCTGACGGTGTCGAAATGGCCGTCGATGTTGACCCGATCAATTCAAGATAATTCGTCGCGGTCTGAGCCTGCCGACCACGACGTCGACCCGCTCATGTATGCTTCGTCGGACTCGTTTGGACAGAAATATGTCTGCTTACCGGGAAGTCACGAGTCAATATGTGAATGAAACATGTTAGACTGGCTGTCGCAGTCGCCAATTCAATGATGGGGTCACCAATCATGATGAATTCCAGTAAAGACCGTGAGCAATCTCCAACGCGGCGCAGTTTTATTCAGACCAGCGTCGCCGCAGCTGCCATCGGGATGACGTCAGTTGTTACGGCCGACGAACAGAATGCCAGCGGGACAGAAACACTCAGTGATCCCGAATCATGGCTCACCAAACCAGACGATTTTGACGACGTGTCCCGAGGAAAACCGATTCCCCACACGCTTTCGGAAGCAGAGCGACGTGATGTGGGTCTGACGCGTGACACCTGGCGTCTTGATGTCGGCAGCGATTCCGAGTCTCCTGCGACGATTCGCCGGCCGTTGACGGCCGATCATGCGTTTACATTTCGTGACCTCATGCAACACGCTGAGCAGCACTCGGTCCGTTTTCCCAAACTCATGACATGTCTGAACATCGGATGCCCGCTTGGGAACGGTATCTGGGAAGGGGTGCCGTTGAGAGACGTGATCTGGAAGACGCAGCCCGTGGAGAACCTGCGCCGCGTCTTTTACTACGGTTTTCACAACAATGATCCCAAACAGATGTTCCGCAGTTCGTTGTCAGTAGGGCGCGTTTTTGAAGATCCCGTGGGTCTGCCCCCGGTGATCCTCTGTTACAAGCTCAATGGCCAGTGGCTGACACCTGAGCGCGGTGGGCCAGTGCGAATTGTGGTTCCCGAAGCCTACGGGTTTAAAAGCATCAAGTGGGTTACCAATGTGGTGTTGTCCAACATCTCCGGCGCAAATGACACTTACGCCGACAACAACAACGACGTCGACAGTCCTCTCAAGACTTTTTGTGCGACTCTGCAGGCGCCGACGAACGTAGCCGCCGGACATGACTTTCCGATCAGAGGATACGCTCAGGTGGGTGTTTCCGGCCTGGCCCGGGTTCAGGTCTGGATTCACAACCGCGATGAACAACTTCCGGACAATGACCCGTATTTCACGTCCGCACCATGGCAGGATGCTGTGCTGCTGCCGCCCCCGAAAATTTTTGGAGGTGGCTTACCAGGTGGTTCTGTCCCGGCAGATACAGCTGGGTTCGACATTGACGGACGACCGACTGCCTGGCCACTCCTGATCTCAAAGGTGTTCTGGCATTGGCAGCAGCCCGCGCTCGCGCGCGGCCGTTACAGCCTGCGATGTCGCACTGTGGATCTTAATGGGACCGCTCAGCCGATGCCTCGGCCGTTTCGCAAGTCTGGCCACGCGAAAATTGAACACAGCCGTTTTGATGTCACGTGACTATTCATCAATTGTGATCACAACCATCCCGTGGACAACTGTCGCATCATAACCTGGCTGGCAGATACCTTCGCTGAGTTGATGCTGTCCCGTCATTACGTCGAATTGCCAGCCGTGCCACGGACAGGTGACCACCCTGCCCTGTAGTGTGCCTTTCGCCAGTGGTCCGCCTGCATGAGGGCAAATACCGTCGAGCACATAAAATGTGCCGTCGACGTTGAACAATGCAAAAAGGGATCCCTCCGCAACAACTTCTGTGGATTCACCAACAGGCAAATCATCAGTCGGAATAAGTGGCAGTGTTCTGGTCATTGTCTTCGGTTGTCCGTTGGTCAGCTGTTGACTGAGTGACCTGCTGTCGTCCGCGAGCAATCGGTAGAAAGAGTTGTGCGAGCAGGAAAATCACCACGGGTGCAATCCACAGGGCGCGCAGGACCCTCATCACGTCTGGCGCTGGTTGCAGCAATTGCCCAGTCATCAGGTACCCAACCATGCCAATCAGCAGCCAGGTGAGTACACCGCAGCCGATCGCCGTCATCTGAGTTTTAAACACAGAGCGTTCGGTGAGTTCATCCACATAGACGTCGATCGTCCGGCGACGACGTACTGATTGCTCAACTGCTCCTGCAACCTGAAGGATTCTTGAAAACTGGTACATCCCTGACTGACACTCCGACACTTCCGGTAATCGCTGTACTACGCGCCGGCACAGCTGCAATGCCAGATCTTTTGGCAAAACATCTGTGTGACCAGGCAGAATCAGTTGACGATCAATCGGCTGATCGCCCGTCCGACTCTGAAGTCGAAACATCTCGGCTGAGCCCGAACAATTCAAAGTGATGGCTGGACGTGGTTTCCGGTCGGCTGCTGAGCCTGACAGTACAACCTGCCGGCTGTACACCGGTATCGCGTCGTCATTCATGCCTAAAACTGTTACCTGGGAATCCGCGAACCCAAGTGATGCACAGGCATCAATAGCGTGCATCAGTGTTGCCATCGGATCCGGGTCATCAGCCACCGCCGGCAAATGCAGCTGACCGTCCGAAACCCAATGATCTCCGGACAACGTGTCCCGCAGATACCAACGTCCTGTCAACACAACGATTCCGCACTTGCTTTCGTCCAGTAACAAATGCAATTCATAGCTGTAGGCTGTCGATGGGTTACGTGGCGGAATCACCACTACATGATACTCTGCCTGGCTGGCATGACGGGCCAGACGAATAGATTCGTCCACTCGGGACTCCGCGACGATCACGGTATCGGTGCCGGATGCGACGAGCACGTCCTCCGGTGACAACACGTGAAGAGTCTCCGCTGGAAGTGTCGTCTGAAGACGTTCCTCCAGCGGGCCACGGAGATGGACAGCACCCAGCGAATGATCAGCCGACCAGGCAATGCCCTGGACGAGCAATGCCGCATCTGGCTGGTCACCGGTTAATGAAAACCGCATGTTAGATGTCCTGATGCTCGGCCTGTCAGGTTCTGAGGAATTGATTCAGTTTGCGCATCGAAACACATCAATTCCTTTCTGCACCATCATCCGCACCATGTCTTGTCAAGTTTTTAATTTGCGGCCGCTATGAGAAAACCGATTCTGACGTCTGATGATGCACCAGTGACTGGCAAGTACGTCAGATTGCTGGTTGACCGCTGAAATAATCCGGCTCTTTCCCCGGCACCCACTTGATGTTACAACCGATGCTTGGCGTCTGGTCTGCAGAAACCTCCTGACTACTCAAAACCGCATCACACGCCGCCCGCAAATCTGCCCCCGTCACGGGGACGTCATTGCCCGGCCGGCTGCTGTCGAACTGGCCACGGTAGACCAGCGAATGACCAGTGTCGAACAGAAAGAAATCAGGTGTACACGCCGCCCTGTAAGCCTGAGCAACCTCCTGAGTTGCATCAAACACATATGGGAATTGATACCCAGCGGAATCTGCTTCTTCTTTCATCTGACTGGGGCCATCCTGAGGATGAGTCTCAATGTCGTTTGAACTGATACCGACAATTGCCAGCCCTCGCGACTGGTATTCATTCGCAAAAGCAGCCAGCGCTTCGCGCAAATGCACAACAAACGGACAATGGTTGCACATAAAAATCACCAGCAATGGCTTGTCTGCCATTTGGTTCCGACTCACTAGGGCACCGTCAACATTCGGAAGTGAAAAATCGGGGGCCTTCGTCCCGATCGGCAGCATGGTAGACGCAGTCTTGACCATGGAATCAATCTCCTTGTGAACATAGTACAAACAATGAAACCGGAAAATCGAGCGCAGTCAGTCGAGCCGGCACTGGACCACCCTGTCATTGTGCCCGCAACGACAATTTGTGCGAAACCGTCGGACCCAAATTTGAACGAAAATAAGCATCACGCGTCACGATTCCCGTCGACGACAATCGCAGTTGAATCATCGTGGGCCAAATGCAGCAGCACCTGGTCCGGTCGGGAAAGCACTGACGGCATCACAGCTGACGCTGAAGCGTACGGTCCACGGATCCGGTCCGGAACGATATTGCCGTCAGTTGCAGTGTGGAGATTGCGGTCCGTTGCCACAGTCGGGTCTGGGTCGGTCTCCCTCGTGACCGTCGCAAATTCCGCAGTTTTCGGTCAAATGTGCTAACCGGTTTAGCCACCCCATTGATACGAACCCCCATTCGGCCATTGTTGCTGTTTTCCTGTCGCGCCAGTAATCGATAGATGAAACGAGTGGTCGGCTTTTAGTCAATCCTGCCACGAGGTCCAGCCGGTGCCTGAAAGGTAATTGTCCTAAAGGCACGAACAGCCTGTCATGGACGGCAAGCTAAGTCACTAATATCTTGACTCCCTCCAACCCTCCGATACCCTTTAGATGCAGTAAGATCGCTACAATTTTCCCTGATTCCTAAGGCGGAACGCGTCTATTCATTTGCTTGGGACGTCCACCACTGGACAGCGAGCTCACTTGGATGACGCAGGGGTTCGCCTCCGCAAAATCAGATTTGCATCAGGTCACTGCGGGCTGGGAGTAATTGTCCGTGTTCCATCCGGTCGGGTTTTGAGAATTTAACACATCCATCGAGGTCGCTCGGCTGATCGATCAGATCACTCCAGGAAACTGTATCCATGGCACAACAAAACAACTACTTCCTGTATACCATGCTTTCTTTCTTTATGGTGCTGGCAGTTGGCATGGGAGTGGCTTGGGGAATGGCGTACAGCGACGCTGCTGCACGCGATGCAGAACTGGCTCAGGCGCGCAGCGAAAAAACGGACGCTGACGCATCGGTGCGTCGGCTCAATGACGAAAAGACGGCGTTGCTTGAGCTGATCGGGCGGGAAGGCGCCGATGTAGGACAGCAGAACGTCCCCGACACGGTCGTCGGTGATATCACAACCAAAATCGAGGATCCGCGATACAGCAACCTCAGCGCTGAGAATAAGGGGTTGGAACCGGCGCTCGACAAGGCAGTGACCGACCGAGATAGTCAGGCCACAGCCGCGAACAGTCGCCAGACGGATCTGCAGAACAAGAACGACGAACTGCAGCGAACAATCAAGTCAAAGGATGCAGAAATGCAGGTCCACCAGGGTGCTCGCGAGCAGGCCGAACTCGAGCTCCAGCAGCAGGCAGCAAAACACAGCGAACAAATCGACAGATTCAACGAAGAGTTTGTGAAAATGCAGGACACGCTGGAAAACCTTCAGACCACGCACGACACCTACGTGACTGAAACAAACCGCAGGGTCACGATCCTCGAAAGCGACATCCGCGAAAAACGAGCGGCGCTTCAGGCTCTGCGCCGTGAACTTTTCGAACAGGAGGATATCAGCTTCACCACTGCGGATGGAGTTGTCTCTTCGGTGGACCATATCAATGGTCATGCTTACGTTAACCTCGGCAGCAAAGACGAAGTACGCGTAGGTACGACGTTTTCAGTCTATGTCGCGAAGCATGGTGGAATCGGCCGTCGGAATACACGAGATATCAAAGCCAGCATTGAGATTGTGGGCGTGATGGGACCGCATCTGTCAGAGGCTCAAATCACCCGCCAGGACCTGCACCGCCCAATTGCGAATGGCGACCCAATTTACTCACCGATCTTTACCGCTGGTCTTCCGGTGGAAGTCGCCATTGCGGGCCTGGTGGATTTCGACGGAAGTGCAGGAAGCGATCGTGCAACACTGTTGAGAATGATTGTGAACCAGGGAGCTCGGGTTGCCGTTCAGGTCGGTGATGCTGGTGAGTTCATTTCACAAAACGGCGAATCGATGAGTGAGGAGGAGGCGACGGACAGTATCACCTCTTCCACTCGGTTCCTGATCATAGCGGATCTGGGTGAAGAAGCGGCGGACGACACAGATGACCAGACGCGTCTGGCAACCTATAGTGAAATTCAGATCAATACGGGCAAACTGCAGCTGGAAGCTGAAAACCACGGTGTATACGAAATAGGACTAGCGACCTTTCTTGAGTTTTTGGGGTACACCAAAAAACACATAGCATGGCGCCGTGGCGAGCATTTTTCTTTGGTTCTTAATGGCATGAGTCGACCTCTCATGCTGCCCAATGGAGCGAAAAGCAGATCAGTTCGTACCTCAATCGGGAACCGAACCAGTTCAGGTACAGTTTCAGAACTCTATACGACACGTAAGCGGCCGCGCACCATTTCGCAGGGACATGTCAGTGAGCTTTACAAATAGCTTCACTCTCGGCTGGAAACGCGTTAATCAGATTTGAGCCGGCCCAGGAGGTCGGCTCATGTCGTTAAGAATCGACAGTCGACAGCTTCCTCCGGTGTCGAGTGAACTCGTATCAGCACCTGATCTCCGGACGCGAATGTCACGCGGCTGTTCGCTGGTTTCCTGGAAACTGGACGCGTGGCAGCCGGACCAGATCCCGAATAGTTCCAGCGATGGGTACAGTTGCAGGAATCTGTCCGGTCGACATCAACTGGGCCGGTACGGCCGTCGTTGGCCCCAGCATCGTGGACACGACCTGGCCGTTCACAATGGATCCTGGCAGCAAACCAAAGTGGAATCGCCTGAGCATCACCGTCAAAGCGGTCCGAAGCTCCACCATCGCCAGTGGGGCTCCGATGCAGCGTCGTGGTCCGGCGCCAAACGGCAGATATTCATACGATGTCGGTGTAATCGAATCCCAGCGCTCCGGTCGAAACCTGTCCGGATCTGAATAAAGATCGGGGTCATGGTGAGTGATGTACTGGCTGAAGATGATTGGAGTCATGGGAGGGAGATTGAGCGGACCGAGTTGAATCGCCTGTGTGCACACACGTTGTGAATACGACGAGGCCGGCAGGACACGCATACTCTCCCGAATTACCTGATCCAGATATGTCAGCGATTTGATGTCATCGTAACCTGGCGTCAGGGTATCCGTACTGCGGTCAAGCTCCATGCGCAGTTTCGTCATGACTTCCGGATGTTGCGCCAGCAACAACAGGGTCCAGGTGAGTGTATGTGCGGTGGTCAGATGAGCTGCGGCAAAAAGCAGCGTTACATGGCCCACCAGTTGGTCGTCCGTCAACCCGCTGTCATCACCCTGAGCCCGGAGCAGTAAGCTCAGGATATTGACCTGGTGACGGTTCCCCTTGCGATGTCGATCAAACATTTCACGGACGCTGAGTTCCAGTTCCTCAGCCATCGCCAGCAGTGAATCGTAGCCATCGGAATAGCGTCTGGACGACACCATGGCCCCCATTCCGACCTCGTGGTTCCATCGAACCCAGCGATCAATCTTTTCTCCCAGCTCGACGGAATAGGCCACATCGTCGATTCCGAACAGAATGGCACTGGTCATGCGCAGCATCAACCGCACCATCTCACCATTCAGGTCCTGAACATCACCCGACTTCCAGGAATCCATCATGTCGAGGGTGAGCTCAGAAATTGTCTCGTGGAAATGAGGTAACATCCGTTTCGTGAACACATCCATCATCATTCGGCGAGCATCGCGGTGTTCCGGACCGTTCTGGCTCAGAAGGCCTGAGGTAACGCGACGTTGAGCTGAACGACGACCACCGCGTATGGCAAAGAAGCGGGACTGAAACGATTCAGAATCCGCCAGCACACAGCGATTCATTTTCGGTGAGAAAACAAAGACCAGCCGTTGTCCATCATCTTCCAGAGCTGCCACCTCGCCGAATTGCGCCTGCAACCGTTTCATACACGCAATGGGATCTTCGGGAAACTGCAGCAACGAACCGTACGAAATTGGCAACGTATGATGATCGCCCGTCGGAAGAATCCGGTGCTTTTCATGCTTGCTCATGATGACATCCATGTGGCACAGACGAGATTTCCCAAACCTCACCCCTGTCCTGCAATACAGGGATAGTTGTGAATTTTCCGCGCAAACACTGCCATCGTGCGAAGCCGGAGCAAATGACAGTGATGACGTGATGTTGTAAAAGATTTCGGGAATTACAGCCAGATAAATCGAGTCCCGGGGTTCCGAGTACAACTCCCTGACAGCCACAGTCGGGCGTCAGCTGGATCACTTGAATCGTCAGGTTCAGCGCCGGAACACGTTTTTGCCGCCAGACGCCGGTTCGGGCTGCAGGGTTGCACATGAATTGCGAGTCACACGCAACCTGATATAGTTGCGTCAATCGGGACGTGGCTCAGCCTGGTAGAGCGCTGCACTGGGGGTGCAGAGGTCGCAAGTTCAAATCTTGTCGTCCCGACTCCTCAAGGTCTTACCGTTGCCCAATTTGGGGCAAACCTGCTATTGGCAGTGCGGTGTGAATAACCCTTTTGTACCAACGATGTACCAAAGTGTTCACACAGGAGCATTGCTATGGCGACGCGCAAATGCGTTCCCGGTTATCTGCTGCACAAGAGCCGGGGAGTCGGAAAAGTCGTTGTTCATGGGAAGACGCACTATCTTCCTGGCGAGTACGGCAGCGATGAATCGAAGGCAGAGTACGAACGGCAGATTGCAGAATATCTGCTGAAGAAAGATCGTCCGGAAACGGTCAACGTCACCATCAATCGATTGTGCGTGGCGTTTCTCGAACACGCGTAATCGTACTATGTCAAAGACGGGGCAGTCACCGCGGAAGTGGGTGCTATTCGGTGTTCCCTGCATCCGTTGATTGAATTGTACGGTCGTCAGATTGTCGCCGATTTTGGGCCGTTGAAGCTGAAGCAAGTTCGTGAGCAGATGATTGCACGCGGCTGGTTTCGGAAGACGGTCAATCGCAACATCAGGCGAATCGTCCGTATGCTGCGCTGGGGTGTCGAGAATGAATGGGTTGCGCCCCACATCCTGGAAGCGTGTCGCGAACTACGGAACCTGCAGGCCGGCCGCTGCGGTGAGATCCCGGAAGGAGATGCGGTTGAACCTATCGATATCGACCGTGTGGAAGCCGTCAAGCCTTTTGTCAGTCGTCAGGTGTGGGCCCTGATCCAAT
>Ga0310123_10000163_pt1 | contig 57530 bp, 45 predicted proteins | sample CB6_AW_1057_MG_FD_203505 | JGI IMG/M metagenome (GOLD analysis project Ga0310123, IMG submission 203505) | Marine microbial communities from Western Arctic Ocean, Canada - CB6_AW_1057 | ecosystem: Environmental > Aquatic > Marine > Oceanic | place: Canada: Western Arctic Ocean | collected... | reverse complement strand
TAGGCCTCCCCGGGGGTGTACAAAAGGGCCATCGGGCTGCTCGATTCGAGGCTTCCAGCACACGCTTTGCATTGACCGGCAAAATGATCACAATGGTCGCGTTCCCAACCGGACACCGACGATTCCGGCCGGACAAACTGCACGATCGAGGACGAAGCATGGCCAACGTGGCAGAACTGGCCGCCGCCGCACTTGCGGCAGGTGGAGGCATCCTGAGACTGGCACCGACCTGGGTGCCCCGCTCCTTCCTGCAGCCCGGCAGACGGCTCAAGCTGCACCCCTCCGACTACTACGCACTGGGTGCTCACCGCGGTGGCATCGACGAACGCTGGTTCGCCTCGACCACGCCCGCCGCCAACGAGGGGGCCCCGCCCGACGAGGGACTCAGCTACTGCCTCCACGACGGCCAACGCTTTACCATGCAGGACGCGGTGGCCGAGTTGGGAGCCCAGATGGTCGGCGATGCGATCTGGAGCGAATTCGGACGCTGGCCGGTCTATTCGAAGTTCTTCGACAACATGGGACCCATCCCACACCACATGCACCAGAACGCCGAGCAGGCCAGGCTGGTCGGGCAGGAAGGCAAGCCCGAGAGCTACTACTTCCCGCCTCAACTCAATGCCATCGGCAACAACTTTCCCTACACCTTCATGGGACTCGAACCGGGCACTTCGAAACAGGACGTGATCGACTGCCTGGCCCGCTGGGACGACGGCGACAACGGCATCCTCGACCTCTCCAAAGCCTATCGGCTCAAGCCCGGCACCGGCTGGCTGATCCCCCCCTGCGTGCTGCACGCTCCCGGGAGCCTGGTGACCTACGAACCGCAGTGGGGCAGCGATGTCTTCGGGATGTACCAGTCGCTGGTCGAGGGCCGTGAGGTGCCTCGGTCGCTGCTGACCAAGGACTTCCCCGAGGAATTCCACGACGACATCGAGTACCTCGTCGATGCACTCGACTGGGACCAGAACGTCGACCCCAACTTCAAGGACAATCACTACCTCGAACCGATCCCCGTAGCCGACACCTCCAGCGAAGGCTACGTCGATCGCTGGATCGTCTACGGCACCGTCGATGGACGCCAGCTGTTCTCGGCCAAGGAACTCACCGTCGATCCCGGCACCAACTGCACTATCTCTGATACCGGTGCCTACGGCTGGATCACTGTCCAGGGCGAGGGCACAATCGGGTCGCTGAAACTGCAGACCCCGGCGATGATTCGCTTCGGCGAGTTGACCGAGGACGAGGTGTTTGTGTCAGCTGGTGCCGCCGCCGACGGCGTGGACATCACCAACACCGGCAGCGAACCGCTCGTCTCGTTGAGATACTTCGGACCCGACGCCAACCCCGGTGCGCCCAGCATCGGAGACCACAAGGCCAACTGAATTCCTCATCGATAGCACCCCGACACACCCCGACACACCCCGACACACCCCGACACACCCCGACACACCCCGACACACCCCGACACACCAGCACAGGAACAGCACGATGTCACAAGGCGCCAGCGGCCAGAACGCCTTCCCCAAACTCCACAACGCCATGTGGCCCGGACTCATCGGCAAGGGGGACGGCGAGGACGAGGAACCGCCGATCAGCCTCGAGAAGATGCTCGAGTGGACTGCCGAGGCCGAGGTCGACGGGCAGAAGTTCGAAGGAGTCGACTACTTCCTGTTTCACCCTCACACCGACCCCGACGCCGACAACGACGAGCTGAAACGCATCGCCGACCTGATCGCCAGCCACGACCTCGTGGTCGGTTCACTGGTCGCCCCCGTCTGGCCCGGCACGGTCGGAGATTCGGCGATGGGAGACGACGGGTCTCGCGAGAAGTTTCTCGACGCGATCCGCAAGGCCTGCCGCATCGCGGGAGTCTTCAACGACATCGGGATCCGAAACTACGGTGTGATCCGGATCGACTCGGCCGAGTTCGGAGTCGACCAGTGGGGGAAGGACAAGGCCGCCAACACGGCACGGATCGCCGAGACCTTTCGGATGGCCGCCGATATCGCCGCCGACCATGGAGAACGATTGGCGGCCGAGGGAGAAATCTGCTGGGCCGGGATGCACTCGTGGCGAGACATGCTCGACTTGCTCGAGGCCGTAGATCGTCCCGAAACCCTCGGATTCCAGGCCGACCAGGCACACACCTATCTCTACCTGATGGGATACAACGCACCCGAACATGCCCTGGTCGGAGCAGAATACACCGACGAGGAGTTCTACCCGGCCTACGAGTCGATGACCGACCAGCTGAGGCCCTGGACGATCGACTTCCACGTCGCCCAGAACGATGGGACCGTGCACGGAGCCGGTTCACACGACAAGACCGGCCGACACTGCCGGGCCGATGACCCCAACGGAAGACTCGACATCACCCGCACCGCCGAATACTGGCTGCGGGATGCCCCGTCGCGTGGCATCCAGCACATCTGCTGGGATGGCTGCATGTTCAGCAACGAGGTGCTCGAGACACCCGGGACCTGGAACGCGATCCTGAAGGCCATGCTCGATGTCCGAGACGCCCACGGCTGGAACGCCGACTGACCCGCCCCCGCGTCCCTCGTTCTCCTCGAGAAGAAGACCCACACGATGAGCGACAAGACCCCGCTGAATATCGGCATGATCGGCTACGGCTTCATGGGCCGGGCCCACTCCAATGCCTACTGCAAGGTCGGTAACTTCTTCGACACCAGCTTCCAGCCGGTGCTCAAGGCCGCCTGCGCCCGCAACCAGGACAGCATCCAGGCGTTTGCCGACAACTGGGGGTACGAGTCGATCGAGACCGACTGGCGGGCGCTGCTGGAACGCGACGACATCGATGCGGTCGACATCTGCGTCCCCAACAACCTGCACAGAGAGATCGCACTGGCCGCAGCAGAGGCCGGCAAGATGATCCTCTGCGAAAAACCGCTGGCGATGAATGCCGCCGAGGGCGAGGAGATGTGCCAGGCGGTCGAGGCCGCCGGAGTGGCCAACATGGTCTGGTACAACTACCGCCGCGTGCCGGCGGTCTGCCTCGCCAAGCAGCTGATCGACGAGGGACGCCTGGGCAAGATCTTTCACTACCGCTCCGTCTTCCTCCAGGACTGGACCATCTCGGCCGACCTGCCCCAGGGAGGCGAGGGGCTGTGGCGTCTGGATGTCGATGTCGCCGGCAGCGGAGTCACCGGCGACCTGCTGGCCCACTGCATCGACACCGCCATCTGGCTCAATGGAGGCATCTCGAACGTCTCGGCCATGACCGAGACCTTCATCACCGAGCGAACGCACCAGCTGACCGGTGAGGTCCAGAAGGTCGGGATCGACGATGCCTGTGCCTTCCTGGCCCGGTTCGAGAACGGGTCGCTGGCCACGTTCGAATCGACCCGCTACGCACGAGGACACAAGGCACTGTACACCTTTGAAATCAATGGCGAACACGCCTCGATCGCCTGGGACCTCCACGACCTGCACCGTCTCTCGTACTTCGATCACCGAGACGATTCGCTGGTGCGGGGCTGGAGATCCATCCACGTCACCGACAGCGACATGCCCTATATGGACAAGTGGTGGGTGCCGGGACTGCAGATCGGCTACGAACATACCTTCGTCCACCAGGTCGCCGATTTTCTCGAGAGCCTCGAGACCGGTGAACCGGCCTCACCGACCTTCCGCGACGCTCTCGAAACACAGAAGATCTGCGACGCGGTTCTCAACAGCGCCCAGAGCGGTCAGTGGATCGACGTCTGAAACCCGGCCACATCACGCGAGGATCCCCAGCGATGGACCGTCAGCCGATTTCCGAAGAGGGCTACGCCAAGTTGCGCGAGGAAATCCGTGTACTCGAAGAGCGGATTCCCGACGTCCGTGACAAGGTGGCCGAAGCGAGGGCCGAAGGGGATCTCAAGGAAAACGCCGAGTACCACGGTCAGCGAGAAACACTCGGGATGCTCGAGGCCAAGCTCAATCAGGTCAAATTCAAGCTCGCCGGCTGCGAAATCGTCGACAAGAGTAAGTTGCCCAAGGACATCATCACCTTCGGTAGCCGCGTGACCGTCAAAAACCTCGACGACGGCGATGTCGAACAGTACGAGTTCGTCGGGCCGGGTGACGAGGACTACTCAGAGGAAGTGATGAAGATCCTGACCAACAGTCCACTGGCCAGCGCCCTGATGGGCAAGAAGGCCGGCGACCAGGTCGAATACGAAGCTCCGATCGGTATACTCCGCTACGAGGTGATCTCGTTCGAAGACTCCTGAAACCACCCGCCCGCCAGTTCCTGATTCCTTCTACCTCCCGTTGCCGGTACCCCGAGCAACACGCCTCCCGCCTGGAGACCCCCATGCCGTTCCGCCACCACGCCTCCGGACTCCTCGCCATACTTGCGATGTTCACGCTCGCCGCCACCGCGGCCGACTTTTCCCAGTTCCGAGGCCCCGCAGGCGACGGACACGCAAAGGCCGCAGGATTGCCGGTCAACTGGAATGCGACCGATCACGTGACCTGGCAGGTCCCGGTCGCCGGCAAGGGCTGGTCGAGTCCGATCGTGGTTGGCAACCGACTATTCCTGACCACCGCCGTGGCCAAGGCCGACGGCGGACAGGACGACCAGTCCCTGCGAGCACTCTGCCTGGATCTCAAGACCGGCAAGACGGTCTGGGACCGGGAAGTGTTTGCCGGCAACCATGTTTCGACTCAGGGGCTGCTGCACTCCAAGAACAGCCACGCCAGCCCGACTCCGATCAGCGACGGCAAGAAACTGTACGTGCACTTCGGAACTGAGGGCACTGCGGCGCTGGACCTGGCCACCGGACGCATCGCCTGGAAGATGCAGGACCTGGCCTACGTGCCTCGGCATGGCAGCGGCGGGTCACCTGCCCTGGTCGATGGACTGCTGGTGGTTACCTGCGACGGACAGGACGTCGACTATGTCGCAGCCATCGATACCCGCAACGGCAAGATCGCTTGGAAAACCGACCGCACGCTCGAGTTGCCTCGCAAGTTCTCCTTCTCCACTCCGCTGGTAATCGAGGTCGACGGCCGCAAGCAAATCGTCTGCCCGGGCACCGGACTGGTCGCCGCCTACGAGCCGAAGACCGGCAAGGAGATCTGGCGGGTGCTCTACGGGGACGGCTACTCGGTGATCCCACGACCGGTCTTCGGACACGGCCTGGTCTACGTCTGCAGCGGCTGGGGGGTCCCGACCCTGTTCGCCATCCGGCCAACCGGCACTGGAGATGTCACCGAAACGCATGTCGCCTGGAAACAGACCTCCAAGGCCAACGTGCCGCACACGCCTTCGGTGCTGCTCATCAAGGACGACCTGTTCCTGATCAGCGACACCGGGATCGCCAGTTCACTCGATGCCCGCACCGGAAAGCTGCACTACCGTAAGCGGATTGGTGGCAGGTACTCGGCGTCGCCGACATTCGCCGACGGAAAGATCTACATCCAGAGCGAAGCGGGACGCGGCTTCGTGCTCAAGCCAGGTCGCGAATTCGTCGAACTGGGCCGCAACCAGCTCGAGGGACGCACCTTCGCCAGCTACGCAGTGGCCGACAACGCCCTGTTCATCCGGACCGAGAACCGGCTGTTCCGGATCGAAAAGTGATCCCCGCGCAGCCCACCAGCGACACACCAACCGCTTGGCCCCACACTCGTGTGGTGACGATCGGCTGAGTTGTGCTAACGACCCGGCAACCGCTCTCAGGCGTCTACGCCGAACAGCACCCGACCGGGCCCGTGATCGACACAGTCTTCCTCGTGCCACAGCGGCAAACCCGCTGCGTATCGAGCGGCCAGGACCTGGACCTTGTCCTCCGATCCCGGCTTCGCCACGGTCTTTTCGAAGGGGTTGAACCCCATCTCGTCAAGCGGCTCGATCTGGAATGGTCGATCCGCGGCTTCAAACAGATAACTCAATGGAAGACCGGCTTCGGTCTCCAGCCCTTGAGGCAACTCGAAGGGTGTCGGCATCCGGCACGCTCCACTCTCTGATGCAGATCATTGTCGTCCATCGCCTCCCTGCGCCCTCTTCCTTCCTGAACCAGTCCATCCCGGGACTGTCGATCGACGCGTGGCCCGCCCGGTCGGCGAACATCGCAGAATCGATCAGGCGGCCAAACCACGGTGATCCCGACAGGCAAGGTTCCCCACAGGAAACTCACACTCCACGTCGCGACACCCGCCATCCGGACGCCAGCCAGCACGACCGCCTGATTCATTGCCGAGCCAGTGGCCCGCTCGTTCGAATCCTCTCGAACTGTCTGACCCGACCGGGGTTCCACTGACACCGAACCGCAACACGCGAGACAGAGAGGTCGGAAATTCGCGTGAGAAGAGGGGAAAAGGCGGTGGTGAGGAGAACCGAGGAGGTCGTGTCGAGGCAGTCTTGCCGTGCCAACAGAGCCGATTGTCCCGCCCCGCGTTGAGAAAGTCAAACACTTTCCGGGGCTTTCCGGCAGCGAAGTGGGGGATTCGATCGAGCCGGGACAACCGTACCACCCATGCTAGGGCCGACCGACCCGGTATCGCTTCAGCTTGCGGTCCAGAGTCGATCGCTCGATGCCCAGGATCCGAGCCGCCTGCGACTTGTTCCACTCAGTCGACTCGAGCACCGACACGATGTGCTGCTGCTCGAGAGTCTCAAGAGACACGTTGCCGCCACTGGCAACACCCGGCGACGGGACGGCAGCGCCGGCGGTAACGAGTGTCGAGAGTTGAATGTCGGCCTCGGTGACATGGTCCCCTGTGCACAGGATCGCCGTCCGCTCGACCGTGTTCTTCAACTCCCGAATGTTCCCTGGCCAGTCGTAGGCCTTCAACGCCGCCTGCGCCCCGGGGGTGAACCCGCTGATCTCCCGGCCCGACTTGCCGGCGAATTGCTCGAGAAAGAACTGGGCCAGTTGCGAGATGTCTTCGGGGTGATCACGCAAGGGAGCCACCTGGATCTCGACGACGAACAGGCGGTAGTAGAGATCCTTGCGGAAAGTCCCCTCGGCGATGGCTTCCTCGAGATTGCGGTTCGTGGCCGCCACCACCCGTACGTCGGCATCGACGGTCGTCCGTCCCCCCACCCGCTCGAAGGGATGTCCCTCCAACGCCCGCAGGAACTTGGCTTGGATCGCCGCGGGCATCTCGCCAACCTCGTCGAGAAACAACGTGCCACCGTCGGACTGCTCGAACTTGCCCGGCTTCAGATCCGTCGCGCCTGTGAATGCCCCCTTCTCATGGCCGAACAACTCGCTCTCGAGCAACGACTCGGACAACGCCGCACAGTTCAGGCAGACAAACGGACCCTGGCGGCGACGGCTGCGGAAATGGATGGCTCGGGCCACCAGCTCCTTGCCCACACCGCTCTCGCCACGCACCAGCACCGTCGCGTCGGTCGAAGCAATCCGCTCGATGATGCTCCGCAACTGGTCCATCGCCTCGCTGTCACCAATCAGTTCGCTGTCGATCCCCAACTGGCTCCGCAACGACTCGTTCTCACCCTGTGCCATGGCCAACCCGTTGGCCAGAGATTCACGGTCCTGCAGCCCGTCCAGTGCCACGGCCAACTGGTCGGCAACCGCCAGAGTAAACTCCAGGTCGCTCGATTCGAGCAGGTTCTCGCGATCGGTCGCGTAGAGATGCAGCACGCCGAAGGTGGCCTCTCGGGAGATCAACGGCGCACAGATGACACTCTCAGCATGAATCTGGCCCAGGCTGTCACGGTCGACCAGCTTGCTGTCGTCCGCCACGTCCCGGGCCAACACCGCCTCGGCCTCGGCCAGCACCGTCCCCGAGAGATAGTCGGAAACTCTCTGGTAGGGGAGATCCTTGAGCGATCGGTAGGCGGCCACTCGGAGTTCATTCGAGCGAGGCCGAGTCCTGAGCCCCTTGGGCAGCAGCAAGACCGCCCCGATATCGGCCCGTGTCCCGGAAAACAGCCCGTCGAGAACCACGCTGGCCAGTTGTTCGGCGTCTCGAGCCGTCCCCATCTCCAACGCCAGGCGATACAGAGACGTCAGGTCCCGACGCGTCCGATCCGGACCCGATGACCCAACATCCTTCCGGTTCGCCGAGTCCTGCTGACCCCGAAAACGGTTCTCCCGACGCCGATCCACGATCTCCGGCTCAGACTCCGGCGCAGGATCGTCAAAGACCATCATCTCGGCCGTGTCGGCCGTGTTGACGTGGCCAAAGGAATCGGACTCGGGGAAGGCATGCAGCAGGTCGGAAGTGAAGCCGAGATCGCATTCGCCGATCTGAATGATCTGGCCCTCCTCCAACGGCCAGTCGGCCTCGACATTGACGCCGTTGACCAGCGTGCCGTTGCGACTGCCCAGGTCCCGTAACAACCACCTCTCGCCGCTCTGGAATACCTCGCAGTGATTCCGGCTGCAGACCTCGTCACGGACCACGACCCGGTTGGTCGCCGAACGGCCGACGGTGGTGACCTGCCCGGGCATCAGGCGGAACACGTCCCGCCACTGATTCCCGTCACGTACGACGAGATACGAGGCCGCTATGTCGGGCTGGTTCGTCATGGACGCCTCGGATCCTCCCTTACGCTCGTCTCAAACCCGGACGGCCTGTTGAGGATACCGGACCGCCAGAAGCAGCCGCAAGGGACGCTCTTGCAACACCGCCGGCCATTGGCCATCCTAGGCCCGTCACACGATTCGTCTACCTCGTCTCGATCGTGGAGCCACCCGACTGATGAGCAGCCCATCACCCCGAACGCTCTTTGCAGACCCCCGCGGATTCGCCTCGCAACTCCTGGTGGTCTGCGTCGCCCTCTTGACGGCCCACCCGACCCACGCCGCCGATTGGACTCGCTACCGAGGACCCAATGGGACCGGGTTCAGCCCGCTGAAGGGGATCCCCACCACCTGGAGCCCCGGCGACTACATCTTCAACGTCAAGCTGCCCGGCGAAGGACACGGGGCGGCGGTGATTCGTGGCAAGTTGCTGTTTGTCACCTCCGCCGTCAACCAGGGCGCCACCCGACACCTGCTGTGCCTGGATGCCGAATCGGGCGACACCCGCTGGTCGCGGCGGATCGGCATGAACCGCAGCCGCAAACACATCAGGAACAGCTGGGCCTCGAGTACCCCCTGCATCGACGATCAGCGGGTCTACGTCGCCTTCGCCGACAAGGAACGCTATACCGTTTCGGCCTACGACTTCGCAGGCGAACTGATCTGGAGACGCATGCTGGGTCCCTACGAGAGCCAGCACGGGCTGGGAGCCTCGCCGATCATCTTCGAGGACCTGCTGATCGTTCCCAACGACCAGGACGGACCCAGTTCTGTGCTCGCGCTGAACCGGCACACGGGACGGACGGTGTGGAGTCGGCTGAGGAAGTTCAAGAGCGGTCGCACCTCGTACGCTACACCACTGATCATCCGCGAACCGAACCGGCCGCCCCAGCTGATCTGTGTCAGTGGTGAATCGGGCATCAGCAGCCTCGATCCACACACCGGCCGCCAGAACTGGGCCACCGAACCCTTCCCGCTCCGCACCGTCGCCTCGCCGGTATACGCCAACGGACTAGTCGTCGCCAGCTGTGGCCAGGGTGGTCGCTTCGGCGTGCTGCAGCGGGCCGTCAACACCAGCGGACGGGTCGTCTGGACCCGCCAGAAATTCCTGCCCTACGTCGCAACTCCGATCATCTACAAGGACCACCTCTACGAGTGGAACGATGAAGGTGTGTTCAGCTGCGTTGAACTGGCCAGTGGACGCGATGTCTGGACCAAGCGAATCGGAGGCAACTACAGCGGATCACCGATCTGCATCGACGGCAGGATCTACGGAGTCAGTGAAAAAGGCCAGGTGGTGATCGTGGCGGCCAGCCCTCGTTACAAGCTACTCGGACGAATCTCACTCTCAGATCCCTGTCACTCGACACCGTCGGTCGCCGGCGGACGACTCTACTTCCGCACGTTCCATCGACTGATGTGCCTCGAAGCCCAGCCCCCCCCCGAGTGACAACGCGGCAGCCCGAGCCGGAAGGAGCGAGAGCATGTCATCAGACGGCAACACGCTGCAGGTCGAACCCGGCGGCTTCCTGCTCGAATGCCCCCATTGCCGACAGGAACTCCGCGTGGCCAGCAAGTACGCCGGCGCCCACGTCGAATGCAAACTCTGCCACGGCCGCTTCCTGCTGGAGCCCGACCACCCCGGGACGCAACTCGTCGGGTTCTTCGCCGAGTGCCCGCACTGCATGGAAGAACTTCGAGCCCACTGGAGGTACCGCCGGGCACGAGTCGCCTGCAAACTCTGTGGAGGCCGAATCCAGTTCGTGCCGATCCCAGTCCCGGTCGTACGGCCGCCGGACACAACGGGACACTCCCCGGTGGTCGTCTCGAACTGATCCCAAGCTCGGGATCAGGGACTCAGAACTGTGACAGGAAGCGGATGTCGTTTTCGAAAAAGCGACGGATGTCGGTGACCTGGTACCGCATCATGCAGAACCGCTCGATCCCCAGCCCGAAGGCAAAACCGGTCACCTGCTCGGGGTCGTAGCCCACCCCCTGCAGCACGTTGGGATCGACCATCCCCGCACCACCCAGCTCGAGCCAGCGATCACGCCACAACACGTCGACTTCGACCGACGGCTCGGTGAACGGAAAGAAGCTCGGTCGAAAACGTACCGCGACGTCGTCGCCCAGGAACGCGGTGGCGAAGTGCTTGAGCACCGTCTTGAGATCCGCCATCGTGATGTCGTCGTCGATCACCAGGCCTTCCATCTGGTGGAACATGCAGTGGTGAGTGGCGTCGATCGTATCCGGCCGGTAGCAACGGCCCAGGGAGACGATCCGTACCGGGGGAGCCGTCTGCTCCATCACCCGAATCTGCACCGTCGACGTCTGGCTCCGCATCAAGACCGCTGCGTCCTCATCGTCACGCCCGACTGACGCGGTGGCGAGGTAGAAGTTCTCGAGTGGATCGCGGGCGGGGTGCACGGGGGGGATGTTCAGGGCAACGAAGTTGTGATGGTCGTCTTCGAGTTCGGGACCCGTCGCGACGCTGAACCCCATACGACCGACGATATCCTTGAAGTCGTCCATCGTGCGAGTGATCGGGTGCCGGCGACCGACCAGCGGCCGGGGTCCCGGCAGAGTGACATCAACCGCGGCGACGGCGACCTCGGGTCGAGCCAACTCGGCCCGCCTCGACTCCAATGCCGACTCGACCTCGGTCCGCACCTCGTTGAAAACCTTGCCCAGCACCGGCCGCTCCTCGGGAGTGGCCTGGCCCAGTATCGACTGCAGGTCCTTGAGCCGGCCTCGCTTCTTACCGAGGAACTCGACGCGGACCGCCTCGAGTGCATCCTCGCACGAAGCCGCAGCGATCGCCGCGAGCGACTCATCCTTGTAACTCGCAAATGCAGCCTGGGCGTCGGCGGTCATCGGTGAGCCAGACGGAGGGTCAGGCCGCAGAAGACACAGCGGCCACAATCTCGTCGAAAACCCCGGGGTGGGAAATCGCGAGCTCGCTGAGGGTCTTGCGATCGAGTTCGATGCCAGCGGATTGCAGCTGGTGGATGAACTCCGAGTAGCGGACGCCTCGCTGGCGACAGGCGGCGTTGAGCCGAGTGATCCACAGCCGTCGGAAGACCCGCTTGCGGGTACGACGGTCGCGGTAGGCGTAGGCCCGTGACCGGACCACCGTCTCCTTGACCGTCCGCAGCAACTTGCCGCGACCACCCCGGTTGCCCCGGGCCTCGCGGAACAACCGCTTCTTGGCCTTGCGACGGGCCGAACCCTTGCGAACTCGTGGCATCCTCTTCCTCACAATCGGCCGCAACGGGCCGCGATCGTCTTGGACGTTTCTGGCGGGCTGGAACCGGCGGTCAGGAACCGGGAGCCAAGTTGTCTCGAACTTCCTTCGCGTCGGCTCCGCTCAGCCCGCCGTCCTGGCGCAACTGCCGCTTCTGCTTGCCCGACTTGTGACTCAACAGGTGGCCACGGAATGCACTGCGGTGCTTGACCTTGCCCGTGGCCGAGACCTTGAACCGCTTCTTCATTCCCTTGTGTGTCTTCTGCTTTGGCATCCCACGCGTTCCTGACTAACTCTGGCTAAATCAACCCTTGGGAGCCAACACCGTCGACATCGTCCGTCCCCCCTCCATCCCCGGAGGCTTCTCAACCTTGGCGATGTCCTCGAGGATCAAGATGATCTCCTTCAGCATCTCGTGACCACGATCCCGATGAGCGTTCTCGCGGCCGCGGAAGATCACGTTGATCTTCACCTTGTCCCGGTTCTCCAGGAACCGACGCGCCCGCTTGATCTTGAACTCGATATCGTGCTCACCCGTCTTCGGCCGCAACCGAATCTCCTTGACCTGGACGGTGTGCTGCCTGCCTCCCTTGGTCTTTCGCTTCTTCAGCTCGTACTTGAATTTTCCGTAGTCCATGATCCGGCAGACCGGCGGGCGGTCATTCGGACTGACCTCAACAAGATCCAGGCCGGAATCCTGAGCAAGTTGCAAGCCCTCCTCGGTAGGAAGGACACCGACCATGTTGCCGTCCGGGTCGACCACGCGGATCGGTGTGATCCGGATCTGGTCGTTGATCCGGTGCATCTGCTCGGCAGCTACCGGTGGTAATCCTCTTCGACGCAACGTCTCCCCCTGATCCGTCTGCCCAGACGACTGGGCCAATCGTCCTATTTGTATAGACGCCCCAAGCGGGAGTCAAGAACCAGCCGCTATTCGACTCGTTCCCTCGGCTCAAGCACAACCGCACGAGCCCCGTCGAATGTACCCGGATGCCCCCCGTAACGACACACTCCGTCGACCAGGACGTCCCAACTCGCCTCGCCCGTCTTCGCGTCAACCTCCTGCCCGGTCAGGATCACATCCCCAAGAGCGAACCCCTCAATAGCGTCCTGGCTCAAACCCCGAACCGGCATCTGCACCACCAGCCCGGTCGAAGACCCGGCTCCCGACTCATCCACAGCCGACCCCACCTCGGACGCATCCGGCTCCGTCAGCCGCTCGATGAACCCCGTCGACAATTCCACGTGCACCAGGCCCTGGCAATCCGCCAACTGCCAGCCGAAACCCGCCAGCACGCAGCCTGTCCGCTGATCGGCCGGTGCCCGAGCCATTTCAGCCCGTACGCTCAACTCGGCTCGAGCCGCCTCCCACTGCCGGCTGTCCCGTTCGTCGAGGACACACAAGAGCACCGCCGCGATCAGTTCCACCACGCGAGTCAACAGCGACCGCTCGAGCCCGCTGAGCTGACGATCGGGGTCGGCCGTCGCAGAACCCGCGGCACTACCCAGGAGCCCGCCGACCAACCCAACCGCCAAGGACGCCTCGATCGCAATCCGCCCGGTTTCTCGAGGACGCGGCCCCTGGATCACCCAGGTTCCCACCGTCTCGCAACTGCCCGGCAAGCGGGCCCCGGGAGCCAAGCCGAGGTACTGAATCGAGACCTTCGGAGCGGCATCGCTCGAGCCGGCCGAGTCGCCCGCAATCCGCTCACCAATCGCCTCGGCCAATTCGGCAGCCGCAGCCTCCAAACGAGACTCCAACCTCTGCAACGTCAACACCGGCCACTGGCTCGATCCCCCCGGCCCGGGCAACCCGTCGCCGTGACCCGGCGGGGACGAGCCCGACGCCTCGCAGCCACCTGGCAACAACGCCTCGACCTCGGTTCGACTCAGTACAACACCCATCGCCGGTCTCTCCTCGACGTCGCCTCGACGTCTCCTGATCCGATGACCGAGTCCTTCCGGACCCGGCCCCATGAGTCTCAACCCGACTTCAACTGGCCGGTTCCATGAACCACGTACTTGTAGCTGGTCAACTCCCTGAGACCGCAGGGGCCTCGAGCGTGAAACCGGTCGGTGCTGATCCCGATCTCGGCTCCCAAACCGAACTCGCCACCATCGTGAAACCGCGTGCTGGCGTTGACCAATACGGCCGAGGAATCGACCGCGTGAGTGAATCGTTGTGAGGTCCCGGGATCGGAAGTGACGATCGAATCGGTGTGTCCGGAACCGTATTCGCGGATGTGCTCCACGGCCGACTCGATACCGTCCACGACTCGGACCGAGAGGATCAGGTCGAGGTATTCGGTGCGGTAGTCCTCTTCGCTGGCCACCTCGGCCTCGGGCACTAATTCCCGAGTCGTCTCGCATCCCCGCAGAATCACTCTTCGCTCCAACAACGACTCGGCCACCTTCGGCAGGAACTCTCCGGCCACCTCCCGATCCACCAGCAGCGTCTCCGCCGCGTTGCAGACTCCCGGTCTCTGGCACTTGCTGTTGACGACAATCCGTTCGGCCATCTCCAGGTCGGCAGCCCGGTCGACATAGACGTGGCAGATCCCATCGAAGTGCTTGATCACCGGCATCGTCGCTTCGTCGGCGACCCGCCGGATCAACGACTTGCCTCCACGCGGAATCGTCACATCGATCAGTTCCGCCATCCCCAGCAACTCCCCCACTACCTCGCGATCGGTCGTGGTCACCAACTGAGCCGACTCGCGGGGTAACCCGCATTCTTGGGCCGCTCGTGCCAGCACCGCATGCAGAGCCTGGTTGCTGTGGATCGCCTCCTTGCCACCACGCAGGATCACCGCGTTGCCGCTCTTAACACACAAGGCCGCCGCGTCAACGGTTACGTTGGGGCGAGACTCGTAGATGAAGAACACCACGCCCAGCGGGACCCGGACCCGGGTCACCAGCAGGCCGTTGGGACGCTCGTTTGATTCGAAGACCTCGCCGACCGGATCGGGCAACGCCACCACATCGTGCAGGGCCGCGACCATCGAGTCGATCCGCTCGTCGGTCAGCAGCAGGCGGTCGACCGCCGCGTCACTGAGCCCGAACTCGGAAGCCCGCTCGATGTCCAGGCGATTGGCCGCGGCCAACTCCTCCCGCTCAGAAGCCAACAACTCGGCCGTCCGCTCCAACCAGCCGTTTCGGGACTCACCGCTCGACTCGGCCAAACGCAACGCGGCCCCGCGGGCCGCAGTGGCGATTTCACGAGCGTATTGCTGCAGGTCGTCGGTCACGAGAGCATCGATGCCGCAGGGAATCAGAACCGAACCCGTCGCCGAATTCATCAGAATCCGGACACACCTGGACCCGGGAGGCGTGGAGTATCCTGCACCCCGAAAGTGCCGTCAAGACCCTCCCGTCAGCGGGATCCGACTGGCCGCTCCAGAGCCGCAGGAACAACCTCTCCGCCCGCCTCTGGCACCACCCACCAGGCCATTTGTGGACCGGTCAACTGCTCAGCCAGCAGCCGAGCCACCAACTCGTGTCCGGCCGGACTCCACTCGGCTCGATCCGGCTGGAACAACGAGATACCTGCCTCGGGCATCCGAAAACCCTCCGACAGATCACACAGCGGGACGGCATGACGACGGGTGAAATCGCCCAGGATCCGAAACGGTGCGTCACTGGTGAACAGCGAGTCTTCGGCGACCCCCAACCGTGCCCGTGCGCCCGGTTGACGGGTCTCGGTTCGAGCCACCTGCCAGGGTGCCGGACAGATCGAAACCGCCAGCTTGCCGCCACACAGTTCCTGCAACCGGGCAATCGGTTGCAGTGTCTGCTCGATGTGTAGTGTCCAGTCGGGCGGAGAATCCTCGAGCCAGGCGTACTGCCCCTGCCTGCTGCCCGGATCCGAGGCCGGAGGTTCGACCAGGGTTTGGGTCCAGAAATTCCCCACCTGTCGGCTACTCCAATCGACCAGCCGGGACCGCTGGCACAGTTGCTGCCAGGCATTGGGCTGCCGCAGCACCAGCGAAGGGTGTGGGCAGGCCAATGGCCGACCGCTGCGGTCGGCGATCAGCCGAGGCCGCACGCGATAGTCATCTGCGACGTCGGTCATGTCGAAGTTCAACAGCCACAGGTCGGCGTCGAGTGCCAGCAGGTCGTGCCGTACTCGTAAGAGCGACAGCAGCGGGCAGTCACCGGGGACTCCCGCATTGATCACCTCGATGCGACGTGCCGACCTCCTCTGCAACGCCACCTGCAGGCGATGGCAGAATGTCTCTTCACGGGGCACCCCGGCGGCAAGTACTCGCTCGTCACCCAGGCAGACCACCCGCAGGACTCCCAGCGGTTTGGGTAAGGCAGGCTCACCGCCTCGCAACCCCAGGCTGTTGGTCCGCAACGACACCGACCGCTCCCCCACGACCGTCTCATGTCGAATCAGCCGACGCAGAGTCTGACCGGACGTCCACGACGGACGGACCAGTTCCCCGTCGATTCCCGACTCCACCCCCGGGTCACTCGATGGCTCGCACAGCCGTAGGCCAACCTCGATCACGCACAACAGCACGACCAGTAGCACACCCGCCTGCAGCAGTGTCCGTACCGAGCGGCCGATCCGCTGCGCCGCGCCGAGCATTGTCTTCAGAAATCGCACACCGGGGTCCATCCGTGTTGCCCGTCCGGACCGACCCACGCAGAGGCCACGCCCGACAGGACGCAGGATCCTAGCCAGCACTCCGGCCTGCGGCAAGACGATTTCAGGTCACCCTGAGCGGCCCCGGCATTCCCCGGCAATCTCAGAACCAGGTGTCGCCGTCCACCTCCATCGGCTCCCCAACACTTTATAGGACCTACTAATACGTCTCATAGATTTCATACAGGCCCTTTAGAAGTCGGTTGACATTGCAGGAATGGCCCCATTAGTGTTGTGTGCTTCACATGCCTCAGGACAGCCTTACAGGAGTGACACCATGGCCAGGCGAAAAGGTTCAGACCTCTCGGTCGCCCAACTCGAAACACTGCTTTCACAAAAGAAGAGTCGGCTGAAGACGCTCGACCGAAAGAGGGTCACTCTGACGGCCCAACTCAGCTCGGTCGACAAGGAACTGGAATCGCTCCAGGGACCCAGTGCCCCGGCTCCGCGTCGCCGCAAGAAGTCAGGCCGACGTGGCAAGATGCCCAAGAACACCCAGTCGCTCGGAGCGGTCGTCAACGCGATTCTCGGCGACATCCCCAAAGGACTCGGCCTCGAAGACCTCGTCGCCAAGGTGATCAGCTCGGGCTACAAGACCAAGGCCAAGAGCTTCTCGAACGTCGTTTACCAGTGCGTTTACAACACAAAGGCCATCTACCGCGACAAGAAGAGCGGCACCTACCGGCTGAAGCCGTCCAAAAAGACCTAGACAGCTCTTCGCTCAGAACCGCGTGCCACGCAGCAGGCCGACTCGCCGCCACGCAGCTCTCCAAGCGAGCCGCTGGCGAGGAATCGGCCTGCGTTCTTGCGCCCTCGGTACCTTCCGCTGCACCGCGGAGACTTCTCGGTTGACTCCAGCGGAGCCGGGGGGGACGAAGTGAACACGGGACTGTAATCGAGACTCACAGTCGCACAGTTCTGGAACCAGACACCTGTGTACATACTGAGAACGGGCGTCTCTAAACAAATGCCACTCTCGTCAACAATGGGTTGCTGGTCGGTGAATCGGACCTCGACACTTCGGCCGTATAACACTCCAGAGGATCTCCAGATCCCGATCGCAAGACCACAGGCAATGGCAAGCCGAGCATGCCCGTCTAGATGTGATCGCACTCAGTGAACCAGGCTGCAGCGCGCGAGTACGCGTCGTCCCAGGGTGCCTCGGTGGTCAACGGACAGAGCATCGTCATCTCGATGATCCGCGGAGTGACCTCGAAACAACCCGAGATTGCCTCGGACTCCGGTAACCAGCCCCCGATCCGCGCCACTCCGAGTTGGGCCGACCAGCCCAGCAGAGTCTCCCAAAACGCACGTTCCTCGCCAGAGTGTACCACGCCCCAGTCGAAGACCCTCGTCTCGGTATCGGTCGGCTTCAGCTGGATGTAACCCGTCGGCCCCTCGGCCCCCTCGGCCACCCACCAGTACCACTCGTGCTCCGGATACCGCCCCCTCACCCAATCCCAGTAGACCGTGTCGCGTTCGATCCAGACGCTTCGAGAGGACTGCACCGTGACGTACATTGCGGCCAGCTCCGCGGCCGACTCGTCCGGAACAAACCGCTCGAACCGACCCCCGATCGGCTGCTCTCCAACACGTGGCACGGCCCACGCATAGTGCGAATCACACAGCCGGTACCCCGTCGCTCCGTAGTACTCGGGCTTGATGTCCGAGTAGAGCAAACCGAACTGTGTCCCGGCGGCCAGTTGCTGTTGCTCGACCCAGTCCAGCAGCATCCTGGCATAGCCCTTTCGCCGGAATTCCGGCGGAGTGTGGACTGCTCCGATCGCGTAGCCCGGCCACGACGCTCCGGCGGCTCTCAGCACGATCGGGTAAGCCCCCAGCGACGTCGCCACGATTCCATCGACACAGCCGACCCACCAGGTGGCCCGGGCGTGCTGCACCGATTGCAGCCGCCACGCCACGTACTCCTCGAGCGACCGCTCGTCGCCCCAGCACTCGTAGACGTTCCCGAACGCGGCAGCTCGCTCGCTGTCGTCGGCAATGTGGCAGTCGAGTGGGGAGCCGGTGGCCTGAGTGGACATATTGTCGATTGTGCTGTCGGTGGCGGTCGGTATCTTGAGAGGCCGTCATACTGACCTCGCGGCGGTGCGGCTTCAAGCCGCCGACAGGCCAAAACACCCTCTGCCCCCAGGGCAGCCACCAGCACAGGGACTCCAGAAATGTCCAAACCGTACTCGATCAACAACTCCGACGCCGTCGACCTGGTGACCCGGCTGATGGCGATACCCGGTAAGAGTGGTCTTGAGAGGGAGGTGGCCGAAGCGATCACCACTCGGCTGCGAGATGCCGGAGTCCCCGCCGCCGCGATCCTGCACGACGCGGCCAACTGCCGCAGTCCGCTCCGAGGCGAAGTCGGCAACCTGATCGTCAAACTGCCGGGCACGCTGCGAGCTCCCCGCCGGCTGATGATGGCTCACATCGACACCGTGCCGCTTTGCGTCGGCTGCCGGCCGGTACGACGTGGACCTCTGATCGAATCCCGTGACGCCGACACCGCACTGGGCGGCGACAACCGCGCCGGCGCCAGCGTGGTCTTGAACTCGGTGCTCGAAATCCTCCGACAGGACCTGCCCCACCCGCCACTGACCCTGTTCTTCCCGATCCAGGAGGAAGTCGGACTCTACGGAGCCCGACATGTCAGCCTCTCGCGGCTCGGCAAACCCCGCCTGGGTTTCAACTGGGACGGAGGCGCCCCGGGCCTGGCCGTCATCGGCGCCACCGGTGACTACAGCATCGACGTGACGATCGAGGGGGTGGCCAGCCATGCGGGAGGTCACCCCGAGGACGGCATCAGCGCGATCGCCGTGGCGAGCCGGGCGATCGCCGACCTGGCTGAAAACGGATGGCACGGCCTGATCGAAAAAGGGCGCAACCGTGGTACCAGCAACGTCGGCATCATCAACGGCGGCGACGCCACCAACGTCGTCACCCCACGGCTGACGTTGAAGGCCGAGGCACGCAGCCATGACCCGAAGTTTCGGAAACGGATCGTCGCCGAGTTCGAAAAGGCCTTCCAACGCGCCGCGGCCGGCATCCGTAACACCGCCAGAGAAACCGCCGGTGTTCGCTTCGAGGCACAGTTGAAATACGAATCGTTTGTGCTCTCGGACAAGGAACCGTGCGTACAAACCGCACTGGCGGCCGTCGAAGCTGTTGGTTTGGAGCCCGGTGTGCGGATCTCCAATGGAGGGCTCGACGCCAACTGGATGGTCGCTCATGGCATCCCCACCGTCACGCTCGGATGCGGACAACAGGATATCCACACCGTCAACGAGTCGTTGCATGTCGAAAGCTACCTGCAGGCGTGCCGAATCGGACTGCAACTGGCCACCGGAGCGGGCTGAGACAATCCGACAGCATCTGTTCGCAACATTGCCCTCCGTGGTTGCTATTCTCGACCCATACGGCCACGGCTAGAATGCCGTCGGTTTTTCGCCTCGACACCCCGTTCCTCCGCAGTACCGACCCCCAGTGTCCGCTCAAACGATGACCGCTGAAGAGACCCTGGCCCACTTCGGCCCCGTGATCGAGACGGCGCTGCTGGAGGCGTTGCCGTCGAGCGAGAACACTCCCGCCTCGCTCCTCGAAGCGATGCACTACAGCCTGATCGCCGGCGGCAAGCGACTGCGGCCGACCCTGGTGTTGCTGGCGGCCGAAGCCTGCGGAGCCGACCCGCGAGACGCATTGCCGGCCGCCTGTGCCGTGGAAATGATCCACACCTACTCGCTGATCCACGACGACCTGCCGGCCATGGACGATGACCAGCTCCGCCGAGGCCGACCGACCAGTCACGTCGTGTACGGAGACGCGATGGCGATCCTGGCCGGAGACGCGTTGCAGGCCCGGGCGTTTGAAATCCTCGCCACCGAACTCCCCGACCCGGCCGTCGCCGCCGACTGCTGCCGAGTGCTCGCCTCCGCCGCCGGCTGCGATGGAATGGTCGGAGGACAGGTGGCCGACCTGGCCGTCACCGATACCTCCCCGGAAACCGATCCCAGCCCCGTCGAAACACTCGCCAACATCCATCGCCGCAAGACCGCTCGACTGCTCGCCGCCAGCCTCGAACTGGGAGCCACTGTCGCCGGGGCATCCGATGAGCTCCGCAGGTGCCTGCTCGAGTTCGGGCAGCAGATCGGCCTGGCCTTCCAGGTGGCCGACGACCTGCTCGATGTCGAAGGCAACAGCAGCCTGATGGGCAAGTCCCGTGGTCGAGATGCCGAGTTGGGCAAGTGGACCTACCCGGCACTGGTCGGGATTGAACACAGCCGCACAATGGCCGCGACCTGCATCGAGTCGGCCCAGGCGGCCATCTCTTCGCTGGGAGACGCGGGGGAATCGTTGAGGGTGCTGGCCGAATTCGTCATCGAGAGGAATCATTGATGAACGAACTCGAACTGCTGCCCCAGCTCGAATCGCCAGCACAACTGAGCGAGTACACCGACGAGCAGTTGCTACAACTGGCCTGTGAGATCCGCGAGGTGCTCTGCACGGTCGTCTCGGACCGCACCGCGCACTTCGCCAGCAATCTCGGAGTGGTCGAACTGGCGATCGCCCTGCACCTGGTCTTCGACTTCGACCACGACCGACTGATCTGGGACACCGGGCACCAGGTCTACCCCCACAAACTGCTCACCGGACGCTATGCCGAATTCCACACGATGCGGCAACGCGGCGGGCTGATGGGGTACCCCAACCCCAACGAGAGCGACTTCGATCTGTTCATGACCGGCCACGCCGGGGCGAGTGTCTCGAGCGTGCTGGGGCTCAAGGCCGGAGACGACCTGCTGGGCGAGGACGACCGCAGGGCGGTGGCGGTGATCGGCGACGGTGCCCTCCCCTCGGGGATCGTCTTCGAAGCCTTCAACAACGCCGCCGGCCTCGACAAGGACGTGCTCGTCATCCTCAACGACAACGAGATGGGCATCTGCCCACGTGTCGGCGGGCTGGCCTCCACCCTCGACAAGGCTCGCACTGCGCCGTTTTACGACGGGCTGAAACGCGACGTCCAGGCCTTCCTCAACAAGGTCCCCATCGTCGGACAACCGGTCGAAAGCGTCCTCGGCGGACTCAAGGATGCCTTCAAAGCCTTCCTCCACGGAGGGATGCTCTTCGAAGAACTCGGCTTCCGCTACATCGGACCCGTCGACGGACACGACCTCTTCGCACTTCGCCGCTACCTCGACATGGTCAAGAACGTCAGCGGCCCGGTGCTGCTGCACGTCTTTACCGAAAAAGGACACGGCTTCCAACCGGCATCGCAGGACCCGGTCAAGTTCCACACGCCCGCCCCGTTTCAGCGGTCCGATGACAACGAGGTAATCGCCGTCTCCTCGGCCTCGGCCCCCGCCTACACCAACGTCGTCAGCGACGCGATCCATGCCGCGATGCAGGCCGACCCGAAGGTGGTCGTGCTGACCGCGGCGATGTGTGCCGGGAACAAGCTGGATCGGGTCCGCGAGGACTTCCCGGACCGGTTCTTCGACACGGGGATCTGCGAAGCACACGCGGTGGCCTTCGCAGCCGGGATGGCCAAGGCCGGGCTGAAACCGATCGCCGCCATCTACAGCACGTTCCTGCAACGCAGCTTCGACCAGATCTTCCAGGAAGTCGCCCTGCAGGGACTGCCGGTCACCTTCTGCCTGGACCGCTCGGGACTCTGTGGACCCGATGGACCCACCCACCACGGCGTCTTCGACCTCTCCTACCTCAGGCCCTTCCCCGGCATGACCGTGATGGCACCGGGAGACTCGCACGACGTCGTGCCGATGCTCGACTTCGCCCTGCAGCACGACGGACCGGTTGCCATCAGGTATCCCAAGACGGCGATCGAGACCATCGAACGCTCGCCAACAAGCGTGAGGCTGGGAACCAGCGAGCGGATTCGTGAAGGCCGCGACGGGGTCTTCCTGGCCTGCGGCAGCCTGCTGGGAAACTGCGTCGCGGCGGCGGATCGATTGGCCGAAGAACACGGGATCGACGCCGGCGTCATCAACGCCCGCTTCGTCAAACCGCTCGATACCGACATGCTCGAACGGGTGTTCAACGAGACCGGGTTCGTGATCACCGTCGAGGAAAACGTGCTGGCGGGGGGATTCGGCTCCGCCGTCCTCGAAGCCGCCGCCGACGCGGGACTCGATACACGACGCGTGCACCGATGTGGACTGCCCGATGAGTTTGTCGAACTCGGAGAACGCGGCGAACTGCTGCAGCTACACGGACTCGATGTCGACGGCCTGGTCCAAGCCGCCCGCTCACGCACCGCCACACCCGCCACACTCGTCGACGACTGACACGCCTGACGTCGAGACTCAACGATCCAGGGAGGGATCGATGATGAGACACCCGACAATTCGCCCTGCTCTGCTGCTGCTGCTGCTGCTGTTGGGACCGGCCACCGCCGGCCTGGCCCAGGAAACCCCCAAGCCCTCAGCAGACGCCCAGCTCGATCCCGACAAGCCCACGGTTCGCCTGGTCGAGGATCCTCGGGCCGAACGGTTGCTCGAGGTGACCGTGAGCCTGGAGGTGAAGGGTCGCCTGCTGGCCCCGGTGGGAATCGACCGCGTGGTGCCGCTGCCGCTTTTAGCCACTGCCCGGCTGGCGTGGCAGATGCGACGGCTGAAACCGGTCGGAGACTTCCATGGATCGCTGCGGGCGGTCCGCAGCTTCCAGACGGCGGTCTCGAGTGTCCGGGTCGATCGGCGGACAACCGAGTCGTCGCTGAGTCCGTCACGGCGGACGATCGTTTCCGAGGGGACCCCGTCGGGACTGCGACACTACTCGCTCGAAGGACCGCTCAGCGGCGATGAAATCGAATTGCTCGACTTCCCGGCCGACCCGCTGGCGCTGCTGGGACTGCTGCCGCTGGGACAGGTGCCTCATGACCACTCCTGGACACCGGGCCGCTGGACCCTGCCCCTGGTCACCGGCCTCGATGCCGTCACCGGTGGCACGCTCAAGGGACGACTCGTCAAGGTCACCGACACGACCGCCGAGGCCCTGATCGAGGGGACCGCGGATGGTGCCGCCGGGGGAGCACGCTCGAAAGTGACCTTCAGCGGAACGCTGCTGTTTGATCACCGACTCGGATTCCTCAAGCAGGCCCGGATCACGATCGAGGAGCACCGGCAGGCCGGACCGGTCAGCCCGGGGCTGCAAGTCGTGGCACAGGTCCGCATCGATCGCAAACCGGTGACCGGCAGCGTGAGACTGCAGCCGCAGATCGTGGACATCTGCCCGAAACGGCCGACCGCAGCCCGGCTGCAGCTGACGCTTCAGACCCCCGGCCGAGGCCGACTGCGGCACGACCGCAACTGGCACATCTTTCACCAGACACCCGACGTGGCCATCCTCCGCAGGCTCGAAAACGGCCAGCTCATCGCACAGTGCAACCTCTCGAAAGCTCCCAAACTGACCGCCGGGAAGATGACCCCTCGAGACGAGTTCCTGCGCGATGTGAAAGCGGCATTGGGACCGCGGTTGCGTGAACTCGTTTCGGTCGAACCGCTGCGGTCCCGTGCCACGCCCACCGCGGGGCGCGGCTGGCGGGTCACCGCCACCGGAATCGACCACGGGCTGCCGATGCACTGGTTCTACTACCTCTGCACACATCCCTCCGGCCGACAACTCTCGCTGGTCTTCGCCGTCGAGACCGACCGGATCAAGGCCTGGCGGAACCGCGATCGCAGTATCGTCTCGCAACTCGAAATCGACCCGCCGCGGACCCGGGCGGCCGGTCGCTGAGAAGGTCTCGGCCCGCAAGGCAGCTCCGCTGGGGTCGCCGGAGGGGGCCCGACGATCTGTCACCTTGTCCGGTGTGTGGGGATGAGATACCATCCGCGAAGAGATTGGAGGCTCGGCCGGAAATCGACCACGACTGCCTCGCGGACCGAGGTGCCACTCCGGCAGGCACCACCTGGTAATTCGCGCACCTGAAACGACTGGAAACCTGGATGTTCAAGTCAACATGGCGAGTGGCCGCGACCTGTTTCCTGGGCCTGCTGCTGCTGGCCGGAGGGACGATCTGTGCCCAGCAGTTCGACCCGACCCCCGACGACCAGAAGGCGACCCAGATGGTTTGCCAACTGGTCCACCGCTTCCACATCAGCCAGAAGAAGATCGACGACGACATCTCCAGGAAGACTCTCAAACGCTACATCGAATCGGTTGACCCGTTGAAGTTGTACTTCGTCAAGAAAGACATCAAGGGGTTCAAGAAGTTCGAGACGAAGCTCGACGAGCAGTTGCTGAAGGGGGACGTGAAGTTCGCCTTTACCGTTCACCAGGCGTATCTCGAGAGAGTCCGTCGACAGTCCAAGCTGGCCGCGAAGTACATCGTGGCCGAGCACGACTTCACCCTCGACGAGGTCCGCATCGCCAACCCCGAATTCCTCGATTGGTGCAGCTCGGCCGAAGAACTCAACGAACGCTGGCGGAAACGGATCAAGGCCGAGCTGCTCGGTAAGATTCTCGATGACACCAAGCTGCCCGAGGCCCGCAAGCAACTCGGCAAACGCTACGTCAACGTGCTGCGATTCGCCGAGCAGACCGATCGGTCCGAGGTGCTGCAGAGGTACCTCTCGTCGATGACACACAGTTTCGATCCGCACTCCAGCTACATGTCTCCTGAGACCCGCGAGGACTTCGACATCAGCATGCGGCTGAGATTGCAGGGGATCGGGGCGGCGCTCAGCAGCGAGGACGGATTCACCGTCGTCCGCAAGATCGTCTCCGGCGGGGCCGCCGACAAGGACGGCAGGCTGCAGCCGGGTGACAAGATTATCGGTGTCGGCCAGCAGAAGGGCGACATCGTGGACATTGTCGAGATGAAACTCAGCCGCGTCGTTCGGCTGATCCGCGGCAAGAAGGGCACCAAGGTGCGGCTGCAGGTCAAGACCGCCAAGACCAGCGAGACGAAGATCTATAAACTGACCCGACAGATCATCGAGCTGAAGCAGTCGGGCGTCACCTCGGTCATCATCGACGCCGGCAAACGGATCAAAGGAGCCCGGGGTCGGATCGGCGTGATCAACATGCCGTCGTTCTACCGCGACTTCGACGCCGAACGCCGCGGAGTCGCAGATTTCCGCAGCTCGGCTCGAGACGTCCGCACGGCACTCGCGTCGTTCACCGCCGATGGCAACGTCGATGCGGTGATCCTCGATCTGAGAACCAACGGAGGCGGAGCACTCAAGGACTCCGTCGAAGTCTCGGGGCTGTTCATCGACGAGGGTCCGGTCGTCCGCGTCAAGGAACTCGATGGCACCATCACGCCTCACGAGGACCCGGATCCGGGCATCGCCTGGAAGGGACCGCTGGTCGTGATGACCAGCCGCATGTCGGCGTCGGCCTCGGAAATCTTCGCCGGGGCGATCACCGACTACCGCCGCGGACTGCTCGTCGGCGACGAGACGACTCACGGCAAGGGCACCGTCCAGAACGTGATGGCCGTCCGCACCTCCTCACCGCTGAACTTCTTCGACCGCAAGCCCCCCGGAGCACTCAAGTTGACCATCCAGCAGTTCTACCGGGTCAACGGCGAGAGCAGCCAGGAGCGTGGCATCCCCTCGGATATCATCCTGCCCTCGGTCATCAACCACATGGACATCGGCGAGAGCGCCCTGGACAACCACCTGCCCTTCGACAAGATCGCAGCCGCCAACTACAACGCCGTCTCGCTGGTCAACCCGAAGATCGTCGCGGCACTGGCGACCTCGAGCAAGAAACGCGTCGACGCCAATGCCGATTTCACCAAGGACCGCGAAGCAATCAAGAAGTTCCTCGAACGCAAGAAACGCAAAACCGTTTCACTCAACGAAGCCGTGCTCCGCAAGGAGATCGAGGAGAACAAGCAGGACGACGAGCTGGCCGTCCCCGGCACGCTCGACAAGGGCGACAAGGACAAGCCGAAGACCCCGCCCGTCTTTCGCGATGACCACTACAGCAACGAGGTCCTGCAGATCACGCTCGATTACATCCGGCAACTCAAGCAGGCCGACCTCGTCGGCAAGTAGCCGGACCACCACGCAGAACCTCCCACCACACGGCATGCCCGCGATCGACGTCCGCAACCTGTCGAAGATCTACCGGGTCTTCCGAAAACGCGAGGGACTCCGCGCGTCGATCCGTAGTCTGTTTCACCGCGAGTACGAAGAGATCCACGCGGTGGACGGGATCGACTTCGAGGTCGAGCGCGGCGAAATGGTCGCCTTCCTCGGACCCAACGGAGCCGGAAAAACCACCACGCTGAAGCTGCTCAGCGGGCTGATCTTCCCCAGTGGCGGCCAGGCCGACGTGCTCGGACACGTGCCCTGGAAACGTGAAAACGCCTACCGACGACGCTTCTCGCTCGTCATGGGACAGAAGAACCAGCTCTGGTGGGACCTGCCCGCACAGGAATCGTTCCGGCTGCACAAGGAGATCTACCGCATCGAGACCGCGCAGTTCGATCGCAGGATCGATGAACTGACCGAGCTGCTCGAGGTCAAGGACCTGGTCGGTCAGCCGGTCCGAGAACTGTCGCTGGGGGAACGGATGCGGATGGAGTTGATCGCCGCTCTGCTGCACAGCCCCGACCTGCTGCTGCTCGATGAACCCACCATCGGCCTCGACGTCGTCTCGCAACGCAAGGTCCAGCAATTCCTCAAGTACTACCAGAAGGAACGCCAGATCACCGTGCTGCTGACCAGCCACTACATGAAGGATGTCGAAGCACTCTGCCAGCGGGCGATCATCATCAGCGACGGTCAGATCAAGCACGACGGACCGCTCGCAGAGATCGTCGACCGCTTCAGCCAGTTCAAGGTGATCGAACTGCAGTTCGCCGGCACCAAGCTCCCCGAAGACCTCGACCGCTTCGGCGAAGTCTTCGACAGCCAGCCGCCTCGTGTCAAGATCCGGGTCCCCAAGAACGAAGTCCCTCGAATTCTCAACCGGCTGCTCGACAGCTATGTGATCGAAGACATCAGCGTCGAAGACCGGCCCCTGGAAGAAGCCATGGCCGAGCTCTTTACCGATTCGGCGTCCAAGGCACCCTCCTGATCCCATGCCGCCCTCCAGCACGCAAAACCCCATTCTGGCCCAAGCCCGCACCAACTGGGTCATTCTCAAGACGTGTCTCGAAGAGAGATTCGTCTACCGGGCCGACTTTGCCTTTGCGACGTTGGTGAGATTCCTGCCGATCGTGACCCAGGTCTTTCTCTGGGGAGCCATCTACTCGGGAGCCCAGGCCCGCAGCGAGTCGGACGAACCGACCACGCTCAACAACTACACCTACCACGAGATGATCGCCTACTACCTGATGGCGATGCTGGCGCGGGCGTTTTCCAGCATGCCGGGCCTGGCCAGCGGGATCGCTCGAGACGTCCGAGACGGCACGGTCAAGAAGTACCTCACCCAGCCGATCGACATGCTCGGATACCTCTTCTGGCACCGCATCGCCCACAAGCTGGTCTACTACGTCGTCGCCACCGGACCCTTTGCCCTGGTCTTTTACCTCTGCCGTGACTACTTCCCCCATGCGCCCGACGCCCTGACACTGCTGGCCCTGGTGCTCGCTCTGGCGATGGGGTTCCTGATCGGGTTCCTGATCGAATCCCTGATCGGGCTGATCTCGTTCTGGTTCCTGGAGGTCAGTTCGCTGCTGTTCATTTACATGATGCTCAACTACTTCCTCTCCGGACACATGATCCCGCTCGACTGGCTCGGCGACGTGGGCGAGTGGGTCGAGTACCTGCCGTTCAAGTACCTGGCCTATGTGCCCGCGGCGATCGTGCTGGGCAAAGACGGGTACGTGCTCGGCCAGGGGCTCGAAGGGCAACTGCTGATCGAAGCGACCTGGATCGTGGGGCTGCTGGTGCTCAACCGCATCGCGTTTGCACGTGGAGTACGTCGCTACGGAGCCTTTGGCGGCTGATCCGCCTCGCGCGAGTCCGGGGGTTTCCACCCCGGCGGAGGCACCTGACCTCTGCAGCTGGCTGCTGGCCAATTCACTACCGATTCCCTAGAATCGCCGCTTCGAGTGAACGAACGACCTCCGGGTTCTCGCGAATTCGGCTCGCCTGGTGACCACCGTACTCCGCTCCGCTGCCTCACCCGTCTACAACCGGTTGTTCTGGCTGACCTACGCTGCCAACACCGTGCTGGTGCTGGCCAATGCGCTGACATTTCGCTTCGCCGAATTCGTCACCTTCCTGGGCGGTTCCGAGCAGTTGACCGGCACGGTGATCTCGGTCGGAGTGCTCTGTGCCGTGGCCGTCCGCTTCAGGCTGGGACACGACATCGACGCCTGCGGCACACGTCGACTGTGGCTGACCAGCACGCTGCTGTTCGCCGCCGCCTGCGGCCTGCTGATGCTGACTCACAGCATCTCCTGGGTGCTCTACGTCGCTCGTATCGCCTTCTCGATCGGCATCGCCGGCATGTTCACCTGCTCGATGGTCAACATCCAGAACGAGGTACCGGCCGAGCGGAGGACCGAGGCGATCGGGAGCCTGGGCACCAGCGGGTTCCTGGGCATGATCCTTGGCTCACTGCTGGGCGACATCGCCTTCGCAGCCCTGCCCGACGGCGGCGCCCGCTTCACACTCGTCTTCTCGGTCGCACTCGTACTGGGCGGCGTCTACCTCGCCCTGGTGATGGTGATCACCCGCAACCACCGCCGGCCCCAGCCGGGTCGGATCAACCCGCCCGTCTACCGGCTGATCCGACGCTACTGGCCCGGATCCGTGATGCTCGTGGCACTGTTGATGGGAGCCGGCCTGGTCGTGACCACGGTGTTCCTGACGCGGATGGCCACCGAGCGAGGCATCGCCAACATCGGCACCTTCTTCGTCGCCTACAGCCTCTCGGCACTCGCCTGCCGCGTCTTCACCCGCAACTGGAGCCGTACGGTGGGGCGACGAAGGATGATCGCCGTGGGACTGTGCGGACACGTCGTCGGCCAGCTGCTGCTGATGGCCGTCCACAGCCCATGGCAACTGGCGGTCCCGGCACTCTTCTGCGGCCTCGGACACGGACTGCTGTTCCCCGCGGTGACCTCGCTGGGCTCCGGTACGTTTCCCGACCGCTTCCGAGGCACCGGGACCACCATCGCCCTGGGCATGTGCGAACTCGGCGTGGCCATCTCCTCACCTCTGTTCGGCTGGATCATCGACAGCTGGGGATTCAACGCCATGTACGCCGTCTCAGTTGCTCTCTCGGTCACTCTCGGCACCGTCTACCTCGTCCGCTCTCGACACTTCGTCGACGACGAACAGATACAAGCCACCACAACCGATGACAACTCGCTACCGGTGCCAACCCTGAGTGTGTCGCTGAGTACCACTCGCGACCCGGACGGCGATGACGAACTGAAGAGCCCCGTGGTGGTGCCCCGAAAAAGCGTCGACGTCTCAGCCTGACCCCTTGCGGCCCAGGCCCTTCTGCAGGTCCGAAACCAACTCGGCCAGCACCGCAGCGTCACGCGACGCCAGCACGTGCTCGATCCGGCTGGGGAGCACGTCCAGACGCTCCAGCAACGACTCGACCCGATCCCAGAGCTTGTCGCGGGCCGACTTGGACTCGGCCAGGTACAGGCTCGTGACCAGCTCACTGAGCTTCCCCTCATCGATCTGCTCGCGGTTGTCGTAGTACCGCCGGATCACGCCCTGCTGGAACTTGCTGTAGTCTCGCTTTGCCATCAGACCTGCCCCGACTCCACTCAATCAACCGATACTGCTTCCCCATCGGCATCCGTGACCGGCAGATCGTAGCAACATTCCCCACCGTTGACGCCCCACGAATCACCGCCCCACGAATCACCGCGCTACGATACCCACCGCGCCGACACACTCCGACACACTCCGACACACTCCGACACACTCCGACACACTCCGACACACTCCGACACACGTCTCCACTCATCAAGACAGGCCATCATGTCAAAACCCCCGCACCCACTCTCCCGACGCTCCTTCCTCACAGCCACCGCCGCCACCGCAGCGACCACCCTGTTCGGCTCGTCAGCCACAGCCGATGGGGTTTCCCAGCGATACGCCAAGCTGCCTCGACGAGGAATTCTCGGCGACGTGGTGATCGAGACCGAGGTCAAGGACAAGAAGATCTTCACCGAGGGTCCCGCGGTCGATCGCCGCGGACTGGTCTACTTCACCAATGTGCCGGCCGAAACAATCCTGACGTGGGATCCCATCAAGAAGAAGCTCTCCGTCTTCCGCACTCCCACCAACAAGGCCAACGGGCTGCTGTTTGATCCAGAGGGTCGGCTGCTGGCATGCGAGGGCGGAGCCGGGCGGGTCACTCGGACCGATTTGCAAACCGGCAAGATCACCGTGCTGGCCGACATGTACAACAGCTTCCCCCTGGCCGCTCCCAACGACCTGGCACTCCTGAAGTCCGGGTCTCTGTTTTTCACCTCCCGACCCGGAAACCCCGATCCCGACAAGGGCAACCCCAACGCCGTCTACCTGCTCGACCTCGCCGCCAAACAGCCCGCAGGTCGCATCCTGCAGCGGGTGCTCCAGTGGAAATCGGTCCAGATGCCCAACGGCATCGTCTCCTCGCCCGATGACAAGGTGCTGTACCTGATCGAGGCTCACCCCGACGAGGGTCACAACCGGCTGATCTACGCCTACCATCTCGACGCGGTCGACTGCTGGAAGGCCCCCCGGACCCTGATCGACTTCTCGCCCGGCCGTAGCGGAGACGGGATGTGCATCGATGCCCAGGGAAACCTCTATGTCGCCGCCGGGCTGCACAAGACCCGCAAGACCAGCGAAACGCTCGACACGCGGCCGGGCATCCACGTGATCTCCCCCACGGGCAAACTGCTCGACTTCGTCGAGACCCCCGTCGACACGATCACCAACTGCGCCTTCGGCGGCAAGGACCTGCGGACGCTCTACGTCACCTGCGGCCCCTACCTGCTGAGCATCCGCACGAGGATTCCCGGCAAGGCCGCCTACCGACCCATGAGGTGAACGAGAGCTGAACGGGAGCTGAACGGGAGCTGAACGGGAGCTGAACGGGAGCTGAACGGGAGCTGAACGGGAGCTGAACGGGATCGGGATGCCGGCCGCTCAGGCTTCGCGGCGATAAAACGGCAGCTTGACAACCTCGGCCGCCACCCGCTTGCCTCGAACATCGACCTCCACGGCCGTCCCCACCTCGGCGGCCCCCGGATCGACATAAGCCATCGCAATCGCCTCCTGCAGCGTCGGCGAAAACGTACCGCTGGTCACCTGGCCCACGCGAGTGTCTCCGCTGAAGACCTCCGCACCCTCGCGGCCGATCCTGCGACCCTCCAGCTTCAAGCCCACGCGCTGGCTGCGGTCGGTCCGATCTCGAGCCTCGATCACCGCTTCGCGGCCGATGAACTCGGCGGCGTCCCCCTTCACCGCAAACCCCAACCCTGCGGTGTACGGGTCGGTCTGTTCATCCAATTCGTGACCGTACAGCGGCATCGCCGCCTCCAGCCTTAGCGTGTCGCGACACCCCAACCCGCAAGCGGTCACCTCACCGCTCCCAAGCAGCCGCTCCCACAGCGCCGCACCGGCCTCACCGGGCACGATCAACTCGAAGCCATCCTCCCCGGTGTACCCGGTGCGGCTGACGCGGCCGGGGTGTCCCAGCACCTCGCCGGCCGCGCAGCGGTAGTAGCCCATCGTGGAAACGTCGACATCGGTGACCGCCGCGACCACGTCGAGCGAACCGGGGCCCTGCACCGCCACCATCGACCACTCCAGCGTCCGGTCCAACACCTCCACGTCGTACCCACCCTGATGACGCTCGATCCACTCGACAATCTTCAACCGGTTCGACGCGTTGACGACCAGCAGGTAGTCGTCCTGGAACCGGTACACCAGCACGTCGTCCAGGATCCCGCCGTCCTCGCGGCAGACCAGGGCATAGCGAACCTGTCCGCATTCGATCGAGGCCACGTCGTTGGTGACCAGGCGGTCGAGCAGCCCGCAGGAGTCCGAACCCCGGAACATCAGTCGGCCCATGTGAGCAATATCGAAGAGCCCGACGGAGGTCCGGACCGCGGTGTGCTCTTGTGTGATCGACGTGTACAGCACCGGCATGTCCCAGCCGGCAAAGTCGACCAGCCGGCCCCCGTTTTCGGTGTGCCAGGCGTGAAACGCAGTCTGCAACAGCGGCTCTGTCATCGGGTTGCCTCGGTTGCCTCGGTCGTCAATTCCGTAGTCAGGCCACCCGCTCGGGTCCGCACCGAAGCACGGTGGCCCTCGCGGAGATCACTGTCAAGTGTCACCGGCCACCTCGCCGTCCCCGTCCACTCTTTCCCCCTCGCCCCCCGCCTCCCCCGCGGCCTCCGCCTCCACCGCGACGGCCCCGTTTTGCCTCTCCACCGGATTGTCGCCGTCGCTCGAGATCCGAGGATCGTTTCGGGCGAGAGCCGGACTTCTTGCTCCTGGAGGTCCGGCCCCCACCGCGACGCGTCGTGCCGCTCTTGCGGTCCATCTCGAATCGAATGCTCCGTTCATCCAGATCCACCTCCACGATCTTGACCCGCACCGGGTCTCCCAGCCGGAAACTCCGCCCGTTGCGTCGACCCGTCAGGGTCATCTCACCCCGATCGAAATCGAAGTACTCGTTCTCACCAAGTTCGCTGACGTGGACCAGGGCCTCGACCGGAATCCCGAACCCCCGGCAGATGACTCCGAACTTCTCGATCCCCACCACCACCGCATCGATCGTCTCGCCCCGCCGGCTGCTGAGGTGGTGCAGCAGTTTCAGCTGCACCAGGGCCCGCTCGGCAGCCTCGGCCCTCCGCTCGGTCCTCGAACACGATCGACCCAGCCTGGTGGCCACCGCGTCGCTGAGTCCCCTGGGTCGCCCACCGGTGGCGATCGCCGTGATCATGCGATGCACCACCAGGTCGGGATAGCGGCGGATCGGGCTGGTGAAGTGGCAGTAATCCTCCGCGGCCAATGCGTAGTGACTCTCGGTACGCCCGCTGTACTCGGCCTGCTTGAAACTCCTCAACAACGCGTAGTTGACCGCGTGGCTCAGCGGACCGCCGGAGACTGAATCGATCAGCTTCTGCAGCTCGTGGCGGGACTCGGGTCGATCGAGCCTGAAGCCCAGGCCCGCAACGAAGGTGGCGAATTGCCTGAGCTTGGCCGGGCTCGGCGACGGATGCACTCGACGCAGAAACACCAGGCCGCGGCCGGTGAGTTCCTCGGCCACCGCCACGTTGGCCGCCAGCATGAACTCCTCGATCATCTGGTGACTCTCGTCATGAACCGTCTCGCGGACCTCCTCGACTCGACCCTCCCGATCCAACTCGATCCGTACCTCCGGCAAATGCAGCTCCAATGCACCGGCCTCGAAGCGACGCCGCCGCAGCACTCGGCTGAGCCTGTGCAATTCGATCAGCAGCGTGCGAACCGGCAAGGCCACCTTGCCATGGAACCGGTCCGGATCCCCCAGCAGCTCGCTGACCTCCTCGTAACTGAACCGCCGGGTCACGCGGATCGCCGCCTGGGCAAACTCGACCCGACCCGCGACGCCCTCGTCGGTGTACTCGATCATCGCCGAGAGCACATAGCGAAGCCGGGTCTGCTGCAGGCTGGCCAGGCCGTTGGAGAGCAATTCGGGCAGCATCGGTATCACTTGGCCCGGCAGGTAAACGCTGGTCCCTCGCAGCTTGGCCTCCCGGTCGAGTGCTCCTCGAGGCCGGACAAAGTGAGACACGTCGGCGATGTGCACTCCCAGCCGCCAGCCACCCTCGGGGAGCACTTCCAGCGAGATCGCGTCGTCGAAGTCGCGGGCGTCAGCGGGGTCGATCGTGACGACCGTCAGCGAGGTCAGGTCCTGCCGGGCCCCGAGCAGCTCGTCGTCGAATCCGGCCGCGACGTCTCGAGCCTCCTGGAGCACCTCCTCGGGAAACTCCTCGGGCAACCCGTACTCGTGGATCACCGTCTGCTGGTCGACTCCGGGTGCGTCGCGCTGCCCGAGCACCTCGACGACCACCCCCTCCCCGTCCCGATTCCACTCGGGAAACTGTAGCATCTCCAGCACAACCTGGTCCCCGGGCCGGGCTCCACCGGCTCCCCGATCCCCCACCTCGATCGGATCATCGAACAGCCGTCGGTCGACCCGCACGCGGCCCCGTCCGTCCCGCTCGAAGTAGCGGCCCACGAACCGGGTGGTCGACCTCTCGAGCACCGCCACCACCTCGCCGCAGCGACCGCCGCCCCCACGTCGACGCCCCGTCATGCGGACCCGAACGGTGTCTCCGTCCAGTGCGCCCCGCATGTCCGAGGCCGCGATGAACAACTCCGGCGGCGGCTCCCCGTCGCCCCCGCCCCTGCCTCCGCTTGAGGGCAGTCGGAAGAAACCGGCTCCCCGAGCCGTCCGCTGCACCGGGCCCTCGAAGACCGCCGGTCCGCCTGAACCACGTCGTCCCACCGCCGCCTAGACCTCGCTGTCGCCGGTTAGAGCGTCCACGGACGCCGTGTCGTGGCCCTTGTAGAACTTGCGGCCCAGCCGCGGCACGTAGGCCGTCCAGGCCGAATGACGGTTCGGATCGCTGTTGATCACGTCCATCGCCTCGTTCAACTTCGCATCGAGATTGTCCAGGTGATGCAACGCGATCGCCTCGGGCGTCATCGGCACACGCGGGCTGCCCGTCTCGAGCGAACCGTGGTGACTGACGACCAGGTGCTTGAGCTGCATCAGCAGTTCGCTGTCAAACTCGCGACCAGTCCGCTCGGCAAACTCGGTGACCTTCTTCCCCAGGTCCTCCAGCACCAGCACGATGTGACCCAGCAACTGGCCCTCGTCGGTGTAGGACAATGTGCCCTGGACCGAGATCTCGCGGACCTTGCCCAAATCGTGCAGGAAGACACCGGCCAGCAGCAGGTCGCGGTCCAGGAACGGGTACAGCCTTGCGATCCCCACCGCCGCCTCCAGCAGCGTGGTGACATGTTCGAGCAACCCACCGCGGAAGGCGTGGTGGATCTTGATCCCCGCCACCGCCCGGGAGAACTCACCGACCAGGTGTTCGTCGTCGAGAAAACAGGCCATCAGGTCCCGCAGATCCTCGTTCCCCAAGCCCCGCAGCAGCTCGTTGATCACAGCCAGTTGCCGCTCGGCTGCCTCGCTGCGATCCTCCTCGAAATCCGACGTCTCGATCGTCGCGGCGTCGACCGGGTTGACCTGGGTCAGGATCGTCTGCAACGCACCCTGGTACAACTGCACCTTGCCCTCGACCCGCACGTAGTCGCCCGTGTCGAAACCCGCAGCCAGGTCCTCGGTCACGTTCCACATCAACCCGTGAACCACACCCGTGCGGTCCTTCAGGTGGACCAGTAGAAACGAATCGCCGTTGCGATTCGCGCGGAGCTGCTTCTCGGACAGCAGGTAGATCTCGTTGACCGATTGGCCGTTGCGGAGATGTTCGACGAATTGGCGGGGCATGGGTGTCGGTGAAAACCAGGAGACGTCCGGGCCGCTGTCGATTCTAGGCCGCCGGTGACTCCAACGACAGGGCCAGACTCGCGGCCGTGTCCCGCTTCGAGACCTTTTGCTAGAATGGTGCAATCCCGACGTCCCGGGACACCTCGCCCACTCACGCGAGGGCCCGAAACCAGGCAAGACCCCGCGGGGTCCGGGAGACACAGACAGTGCGCTGGAGCCAGACGCTGATTCCGACGATGAAGGAGATCCCCTCGGATGCGGAGATCCCCAGCCACCAGCTGATGCTCCGCGCCGGGCTGATCCGACAGGTGATGGCCGGTGCCTACACCTACCTGCCGCTGGGCTACCGGGCGGTCCGCAAGGTCGAAGCGATCGTGCGGAACGAGATGGAACGCTGTGGGGCCATCGAGCTGTTCATGCCGGCCCTGTGCCCGGCGGAACTGTGGGAACAGACCGGCCGGATCGACGACTACGGCAACGCTCTGATCCACTTCCCGATCGTCCGTGGAGATCGCCAGGTGCACGTCGTGCTCGGGCCGACCCACGAGGAGGTCGTGACCGACCTGATCGCCCGGCAGATCAAGAGCTACAAGCAACTGCCGATCACCGTCTTCCAGATCCAGACCAAATTCCGCAACGAAGAACGGCCCCGCTTCGGAGTGATGCGGACCAGCGAATTCCAGATGAAGGACGCCTACAGCTTCGGCACCAACCTCGAACAACTCAACCACGCCTACGAACAGATGTACCACGCCTACCGCCGAATCTTCTCACGCTGTGGACTCGACTACCGGCCTGTCGAAGCCGAGAGCGGTCCGATCGGTGGAGATGCCTCGCACGAGTTCATGGTGCCTGCGGCCAACGGCGAGGACGAAATCGTCCACTGCAACTCTTGTGACTACGCGGCCAACACCGAGCGAGCCGAAACCGGGCGGCCGGCCCCCGAAATCGCCGCCCCCGCACAGATGGCCGAACTGGACTCCGTCGAAACCCCCGATGCCGGCAGCATCGAACAGGTCTGCCGCATGCTCGGCTGCGAACCGAAGCGGATGATCAAGACGCTGATCTACCAGGCCGACGAACAAACCGTCGCCGTGCTCGTCCGCGGCGATCACGAGGCGAACGAGGCGAAAATCCGACGGGCCCTGGGTGCCGACTCCGTCGAACTGGCCGATCCCAAGACGATCATCGAGGTCACCGGTGCACCGGTCGGATTCGCCGGACCCGTCGGACTCTCCTGCCCACTGCTCGCCGATCACGACGTGGTCGAGATCGTCGACGCGGTGACCGGAGCCAACCAGAAGGACACGCACCTCAGCGGAGTCAACATCGTCCGAGACTACTCGCTGGAGACCTCCTACGACCTCCGCATGGCCACCGCACAGGACCCCTGCCCGCGATGTGATGGGTCGCTGGAACTGGCACGAGGCATCGAGGTCGGACACGTCTTCAAGCTCGGGACCAAGTACTCCACCGCACTCTCGGCACTCTACCTCGACGAAAACGAGGTCAAGCACCCGATGCTGATGGGCTGCTACGGAATCGGGATCAACCGCATCGTCGCCGCCACCGCCGAAACCTCCCACGACGAAAACGGCCTGATCTGGCCGCTCTCGATCGCCCCCTACCAGGTGCTGCTGATTCCACTCAATATCGACGACCAGGAGGTGATGGCCGCCGCCGAGTCGATCTACCAGCAACTCGACCAACAGCTCGGCTCTCAGGGCGTCGATGTGCTGATGGACGACCGCAAGGCACGACCCGGCTTCAAGTTCAAGGACGCTGACCTGGTCGGGATCCCCCTGAAAATCATCGTCGGCGGCAAGGGACTCGCAGATGGTGTCGTCGAACTCAAATGGCGGACCGACCACGAAGCGCGACGTATCCCGCTGGAAGACATCGTCGCCACGATCGGTGAAGAAATCGCGGCGCGGGTCGCTGTCGAGGCCGAAGCGGTTCCTGAATAACCGTCCTGGCCGACACGACCGACACAACTGATTGCCATCACACAACTTGCGCCTTCGGATTCTTTGCCGCGCTATCCCGCGGGTCTAGAATTCACCAGGTCACGGCTCGGCACCTGGCTGGATTCCCCCAAGAGACCCACGATGTCGCCTCAGACAACACGCGCACTTCATGCCGAAACGCCCGTCGCGGCCCGGACCGTCGGCAGTGAACTGCTCGATGCCCACCTGGAACACCTGGCCGCCGGTTCAGAACGGCTGGCGATGGCACCGGTTTCTGAGCGGATCCGGCTGGTGGAGGCGGTCCGGCAAAACGTGATGCGGGTCTCACGCGATTGGGTCGAGTGTTCTGCGGGGGTCAAGCAGGCCGAGCCGACTGATCATGCTGATCATGCTAATCATGTTCGCAGCGAAGAAATCCTCTCGGGACCGGTGGTCACCTCACGCTACCTGCGACTGCTGCACAGGACACTCGAGGAGATCAGCCGCACGGGCCGTCCGCGACTCTCAGGCCGGCTGCGTCGCGGGGCCGACGGTCGGCTGCTGGTGCCGGTGGCCCCGGTCCGCGGGCTGTTTGACCGCCTGGCCTTCCGGGGCTTTTCTGTCCTGGCCCGCATGCGTCCCGGCATCACCCCCGCCACGCTCCCCCTCTACACCGCTCGCAGCCTTCAGACCTCAGCCACCGACCACCCTCCGCGGGTCACCCTGGTACTGGGCGCCGGCAACATCACCAGCGTGCCGGTCCTCGATGCCTGCCACCACATCTTTGCCCGCGGCGAAGCCGTGCTCCTGAAGCTGCACCCGCTGCACGAACCGCTGCAACCCATCTTCGAGAAGCTGTTCGGGCCGCTGATCGAGTTTGGCTGCCTGAGAGTCATCACCGGCGATGCCGAAACCGGACGCAGAGCCGTGGCTCACCCCACGGTCGACTCGATCCACATCACCGGCGGAGTCGACACCTACAACGCGATCGTCTGGGGCAAGGCGGGCCCCGAGCAGGACGAGCGGCGACGGCTGGACCGGCCCCTGCTGCAGAAGCCGATCTCCGCCGAGCTCGGCAACGTCAGCCCCTGGATCGTGCTCCCCGGCCGCTACTCACGGCGCGAGCTCGACTACCAGGCCGAAAACGTCGCCGCATCGGTCATCAACAACGCCGGCTGCAACTGCGTTGCCACCCGAGTGCTGCTGACCTGGCGCGGCTGGAGTCAGCGGGAGCGGTTTGTCGAGCGGGTGGGCGAGGTACTGGAGTCGAGCCCGGGGCGGGATGCCTGGTATCCCGGTGCCCGCCAGCGATACCGAGAATTCACCGGGCTGCCCGCCGACGATCCGCAGCTGGCAGCAACACTCGTCCGAGACGTCGATCCCGAATCCGATTCCCCGTTCTTTGACCGCGAACCGTTTACCTGCGTGCTGGCCGAAGTGAGCCTCGAGGCTGCGACGGCCGAGGAGTTCAGCCGCAAGGCGGTCGAATTCTGCAACAACACGCTGTGGGGGACGCTGAGTGCCACGCTGAGTGTCCCGTCGAGTCACCGCAGGGGCCAGGCCGCTCGAAGCCGGCTCGATCAACTGGTCGCCTCGCTTCGATACGGCATGGTCGGAATCAACCAGTGGGTCGGGCTCAACTACGCCCTGGCCAGCCCCCCCTGGGGTGGTCACCCCGACAGCACGCCGGCCGACGTCCAGAGCGGCAACGCGCGGGTTCACAACACGTTTCTGCTCGATGGAGTCGACCAGGTGGTCCTCCATGGCCCGCTGACTTCGTTTCCACGACCGGCCTGGTTCCCCAGTCACCCCAACCCCGAACCCCTCTCGTGGGCCTTACTGGATCTCTACGATCAGCCCGGCTGGAAATCCCTCTGGCGGCTGATCCGCTGCGTCTGAACACGTGTCGGAATCGCCGGGATCGCCGGGATCGCCGGAATGCCAAGGGCCTGGAGCACACATCATGAGACACACCAAGACACGACTCGAGGGCCGCTGGGTGCTGATCACCGGAGCCGGCCACGGCCTGGGCCGAGCCCTGGCCGGCGCGTTCGCCGACGCCGGGTCCCGGATCATCGTCACCGACCACGATCCCGATCGAGTCGTCTCGACGACGCGTTGGCTGAGCCGTCGCGGGAACGCGGCGGTGGGGATCGAGATGGACGTGACGAGTGAGCAGAGTGTTGCCGAGGCGCGGCGAGATGTGATTTCGCGGATCGGCAGCATCGACGTGCTGGTCAACAATGCCGGCATCGTCCGCGGCGGCCCCTTCACCGACGTCCCGCTCGAAGAACACCTCAGAACCCTCGATGTCAACACCCACGGCCCGATCCGCGTCACCCACGCCTTCCTCCCCGATCTGCTCGCCTCGCCCACCGCTCACCTCGTCAACATCATCAGCGCCTCGGCACTGATCGGGCTGCCCGGTGCCTCGACCTACGCCGCCAGCAAGTGGGCGCTGTTGGGATTCAGCGAGTCGCTCCGCGAGGAACTGCGGCGGGCCGGGCACGCTCACGCCTGCGTCACCGCTGTGTGCCCCAGCTACATCTCGACGGGACTCTTCGCCGGAGTCCGTCCGCCGCGATTCACCCGGATGCTGACCCCGGCCGCGGTTGCCCGCCAGGTGGTCAAGGCAGTCCTCAACCGTCGCCGGAAACTGATGCTGCCCCGTAGCGTCTCTCTGATCTCGCTCTCCCGCGCCCTGCTGCCCGAGAGCTGGTCGCAGCGGCTGGGTGACTGGACCGGGATCCATGCGGGCATGGCCGATTGGCACGGTCACCAGCACAGCCCAACCGATCCGCTCACGGCTGCCGCAGCCACCCCAATGGCCGCGTCGTCCGATTCGTCCGAGACGGCTCCGCTGCCGGGGTCTTGAAGTTCCTCGGCAAAGCGCTGAAGATAACCCACTTCGATCGCCCATGACGTGGCGGGGCGATTCCGGTTTCTCTTCGCCGTCGGAGGCTCGTAATGCTCTGTACCCGCTTGGGCCGCCGGGCCACGTTGTGCCTGTTGATCGGGGGCCTGTTGGCCGCCGACCTCGTTGCCGCGGCACCCCGCCCCAACATCATCCTGATCTTCACCGACGACCACGCCGCACACGCGTTGTCCTGCTACGGGTCCAAGATCAACAAGACCCCGAACCTCGATCGGCTGGCCAGCGAAGGCATGCTGTTCCGCAACTGCTTTTGCACCAACTCGATCTGTGCGCCCAGCCGAGCGGTGATCCTGACCGGAAAACACAGCCATCTCAACGGCGTCATCGACAACCGAATCCGCTTCGACGGCCAGCAGCAGACCTTTCCCAAGCTGCTGCAGAAAGCGGGCTACCAGACCGCGATGATCGGCAAGTGGCATCTCAAGAGCCGCCCCACCGGGTTCGATCACTACGAGGTGCTGATCGGACAGGGTCCCTACTACAACCCGCCGATGATCCGCAACGGCAAGCGGGTCAAGCACACCGGCTACACCACCGACATCATCACCGACATCGCGCTGAAGTTTCTCAAGGGCCGCGATACCCAGAAGCCCTTCATGATGATGTACCAGCACAAGGCACCTCACCGGAACTGGCAACCCGGACCCAGGCACCTGACGCTCTATGACGATGTCAGCATCCCCGAACCCGACAACCTCTTCGACAGCTACCTCGGCCGCGGCACCGCCGCACGGACCCAAGACATGTCGATCGCCCGCACGATGACCCCCAACGACCTCAAGCTCGTCCCGCCCCGCAACTTCACCCCCGCTCAACTCAAGACTTGGAACGCCGCCTACGGGCCCAAGAACGAAGCCTTCCGCAAGGCCAAACTCAAGGGCAAAGCACTGGTCCGCTGGAAGTACCAGCGCTACATCAAGGACTACCTCCGCTGCATCGCCAGCGTCGACGACAACGTCGGTCGCGTGCTCGACTACCTCGATACCAGCGGACTCGCCAGGAACACCATCGTCATCTACTCCTCCGACCAGGGCTTCTACCTGGGCGACCACGGCTGGTTCGACAAGAGATTCATGTACGAGGAGAGTTTCCGGATGCCGCTGATGGCCCGCTGGCCCGGCCACATCAAGCCCGGCAGCGTCAACTCCGACCTGGTCAGCAACCTCGACTTCGCACAGACCTTCCTCGATCTCGCCGGCGTCGACAGCCCTCCCGACATGCAGGGCCGAAGCCTCAAGCCACTCTTCGCCGGCAAGGCCCGCTCGCGGATCCTCGTCGGCCTGCTGAGGCTCCCTGGGCGGTTGTTCGGTCGCGGCCGGTCAGATGTGGAGGCCGCCGACTGGCGGAAGTCGCTCTTCTACCAGTACTACGAGTTCCCCGGACCCCACGCCGTGCGTCGGCACATGGGAGTCCGAGACGCCCGCTACAAGCTGATCCACTTCTACAACCTCGATGAATGGGAACTCTACGACCTGAAGCGAGACCCTCGTGAGATGCACTCCGTTTACGGGTCTCCGGAGTACACAGCGATCACCGCCCGGCTGAAGGACGAACTCACCCAACTCCGCAGGCAATACCGCGTTCCCGACGACCGCGGCAGCATCACGAAGGAGGGAAAGCGGAAAAAGGCCCTCAAGCGGAACAAGCCCAAGGCCCGTAAGAACAAGAAGAAGAGCTCCACAACGCGGAGTGGATCATCATCCAGGGGGCGGGCGGTCACCGGGAGCTAGAGGGAGCATGCTGGCATTCGTCCTGTTGTGCGTGGTCCCACCGTTCTTGCTGTCGCTGGTCTTCACCGCCCTACTCCGCCGCTGGGCCCCGGCCTGGGGACTGGTCGATCGTCCCGGTCCGCGGAAGGTCCACGAGCGACCCACCCCCATGGGGGGCGGCGTGGCCCTGTGGTTCTCGGTCGTCACGCCACTGGCGATCGCGTCGCTGCTGGCCGCCGACATGCTGCCGGGCATCTCGCTCAAGACTCTCCTGCCCCAACAGGTCACCTCCGAACTCGACCTCTCGCAGCTCGCCCCGCGGCTGTCGCTGTTGTGGGGCATCCTCGCCGGAGCCACGTTGCTGGCGGTGGTCGGCCTGATCGACGACTTCCGCAACCTGTCCTGGAAACCCAGGCTCGCGGTGCAGGTGCTGGTCGCGGTGGGGCTGGTGTTGGGAGGCGTACGCGGGACTCTGTTCGTGCCCGGCCCGCTGGTCGGAGCCGCCGTGACGGTGCTGTGGATCCTGGTCCTGGTCAACGCCTTCAACTTCCTCGACAACATGGACGGGCTCGCTGGGGGCATCGCCCTGATCGCCGCCTCGCTGTTTGCCCTGGTCCTGCTCGTGGGGACTCACAGGCCTCACTGGCTGGTCGCCGGGGTGCTGCTGGTCCTCGCCGGTGCACTCGCCGGGTTCCTCTGCCACAACTGGCCACCGGCCAGGATCTTCCTCGGTGATGCCGGTAGCTACTTCATCGGTTGCCTGCTGGCGACGCTGACCGTGGTCGGGACCTTCTACGAACCCGATCCCGCGGCAACCACCGACGGGCGACACGTGATGCTAGCTCCGCTGTTCATCCTCGCCATCCCGCTGTACGACTTCACCAGCGTGATGCTGATCAGGCTCTCGCGCGGACACAGCCCGTTCCAGCCCGACAAGAACCACTTCTCGCACCGACTCGTCGACCTCGGACTCTCTCGACGAAACGCCGTGCTGACCGTCCACCTGGCCACCCTGATGACGGGGCTGGGTGGAGTGCTGCTGTACCAGGTCGCAGACTGGCCCGCAGCACTGCTGATCGTGGCCCTGATCGCCTGCATCCTGGCGGTCATCGCCATCCTGGAAACCGTCGCACGACCCGCTCAGTCTACACCACCCGCTGACCCCACCGCAGCACCCACCGCAGCACCCACCGCAGCACCCACCGCAGCACCCTCCCCCACCTCGGCAGACGACGCACCCGAAGTCGGCGGGGGGGGACCTCATGCCTGAGGTGTCTCGTGCCGCCTCGGGGACGGCAATCGCATCCGAGCAATCTTCTGCCTGGGTCATCATCGCGGTCGGGCTGTTGGTCACCCGCTGGCTGGTGCCGGCCGAATCGAGTGCCACGGGAGCCACGCTGTGGCTGGTCGCTGCCTGGCTGCTGCTGGCGGCGAGTTGGACTCTGGCCCGTCTGCGGGACCCCTCGATCGCGCCCCTGCGACTGGACCGCGTCGATCTCGCCGTCGCCCTGCTGGTGGCCCCCCAACTGATCTCGGCACTGCTGCTGGGCTTCACTTCAGACGGCAATGCTCGAGCGGCGGCCAACGTGGGGTGCGAATGGATTGGGGTGTTGGTGAGTTTTGTGCTGCTGAGGCGCTGGCTGCGGGGCCGAGCCGATTTCGCGGCCGTCGTGAGGCTCGCTCTGGCCCTGGCAATCGGGATCTCGCTGCTGGGAATCTGGCAGCACCACGTCGGTTACCGCCAGGCGATCGCCGAGTTCGACAGTCTCGAGAATGAACTCGCCGACGCAAAGCAGGTCGGGAACATCTCGACAATCCGCCGGCTGCAGTCGGAACTGGCCGCCGCGGGCATCCCGCTGAGCGGTCCCGCTCGAGAACTCTGGGAACGCCGGCTGCGAGACAGCCGCGAACCCTACGGGTTCTTCGCGCTGGCCAATTCGCTCGGCGGACTGCTCGCACCACTGCTGCTCCTGGGCATGGCACTCTGGCCAGCCGCGCGGAGCCGCGGCTGGCCGGTCACTCGGCTGGTGGTGTTCGGGATCATCCTGCTGCTGATCGCCTATTGCCTGCTGTTGACCAAGAGCCGCACGGCGTGGGTCGGGCTGGCCGCCGGAGTGGTGCTGCTCGCGGGAAACGAGCTGGTGAGATGGCTGCGAGAGCGTCCTCGTCAGGCCGCCCTGGCCGTCGGAGTCCCGCTGCTGCTGGTGATCGCAGCTCTGGGCACCGGAGGCATCGACCGCGAGGTCTTGACCGAGGCCCCCAAGTCGCTGGTGTATCGGCTCGAGTACTGGCAAGGCACCCTGGGCGTGATCCGGGACAGGCCGCTTTGGGGCACCGGGCCGGGCAACTTTCGCCAGCACTACCTGGCCCACAAGCTCGAACGATCCAGCGAGGAGATTGCCGATCCGCACAACTTCGTGCTCGAAGCCGCAGCCACCGGCGGACTGGCGGGCCTGGCCGGACTCGCCGGGTGTGTCGTCCTGCTGGTGGGCAGACGCCGCGGCCCCTTGGTCGGGTCCGACGACCCGAGCGACTCGCCGGGGCGGCCGGCCGCTTCGATGCTCGCCGCAGGCGCCTGCGGATTCGCCCTGGCACTGGCCCCCGGCTGGCTGCTGGGCGGTCCGCTGGATCTTCGGCTGTTGGGAGTGCTGCTTTGCACTGGACTGGCCTGGACCTGCCTGCCTGCGGTGACTCTCGATCAAAACAGCCGTCGACGAGCCTGCCTCGCGGCCGCCGGTGTGCTGGTGGTTCACCTGCTGGGAGCCGGTGGCTTCAGCCGCCCGGCTCTGATGCAGTTGCTGCTGCTGATGGTCATCGGCTGGCAACCGTGGTCTCCGGTACCCGACACTCCGGGTGCTCACACCGACGCGACGGCGTTGAAATCGGCTCGGATCACCGCGGTCGGCTGCGGGCTCCTCTTCGTGCTGGTGTGCGTGATCGGGCTGCTGCCGGTGGTCCGGCAATCGACCTCCCATCAGAATGCGACGCACTCGCTGCTGAGCGGACGCCCGGCCGAGGCGGCTCGGCTGTGGAAACAGGCCCAGCAGGCCGATCGACTCGACCCCACACCCTCACGCCGCCTCGCACACCTCAGGCTCGACCAGGCCGCGTCCGGCTCGAGCGACGACGAGATCCTCGACCAGGCCGTCCGTGCCGCCAGCAATACCCTCGGCCGCGATCCTCACAACTGGGCCTCCGCTCACGACCTGGCCCGGGCGCACCGCCTGAGATGGCAGACGCACCACGACGACTTGGATCGGCAGAAAACCATCGACTGGGCGACCACGGCGGTCGATCGCTACCCCAGCAACCCCAGGCTGCATGCCTGGCTGGCAGAAGCACTCGCCGAGGTCGGCGAGAATCAGCGGGCTGCACAGGAGGCTCGTACGACAATCCGGCTGCACGAGTTGCTCGGACAGCAGGGGCACGTCGACAAGCTGTTGAGCAACGAACGCATCGAAGAGATGCGGACCCTGATTACGCCGCCAAAGACACCTGCCCCCTGAGCACCGCTCGGGAAACGACCGACGACCGCAATTGACCGACTCGAAAACCGCAACCTAGAATGAGAGCCGCTGAGCGAGCATCCGTTCGGCTTCCAAAATAAATCCCAAGTCCCACACTTGATGTGGTCGATTTCGTAGAAGACACGGTCACATGTCGCACGAGCTGATGGCTCGAAACGAATCAAAGAGGTGTTCATGCGAATCATCGTAGTCATCCTGACCTTCGTGATCGCCATCTTCGGGTTGTTCCTGGGCGTCAAGGCCTGGCGCGATGCGACAACCGTCACGGTTCGACCCGGCGATTCCTCCTCGCTGCCCTCCCCCTCGAGGAACGGACCTCACCCCAAGGCGGTCGTGGTCGGTGGCACCGAGTACGACTTCGGGATCATGGAACAGGGCCAGGAATCGGAGCACATCTTCATGATTCGCAACGACGGGGAGGCCCCGTTGCGACTGGCGGCCAATTACAAGGGTGCCAACACCTGCGAATGCACCATTGGCAAGTTGGCCAAGAACGTCGTCGAGCCCGGTCAAACCGTCCAGGTCACCGTGGCCTGGGGCGTCAAGAAGCCGGCGATCGGATTCGCTCACTCTGCACGAATCCGCACCAACGACCCCGAACTGGTCACGATCCCCTTCCTGATCAAGGGAGTGATCGGACGCCGGGCCGTGATCAAACCCTCACCCAACTGGTCCGTCGGACGAATCGAAGACAACGAGACGGTGGAAGTCGAGTTGACAGTGCACAGCGAGATCGCCGACAGCTTCAAACTGCTGAAGATCGAGAACCCCTCGGGAGCCCTGGTGACCAGCAGCCGGGCTCTTGATGCCAAGGAACTCCTGGCGCTGGCCGCCGTCGCCAGCGCGGCTCCCGATGACCAGGAAAAGATCGCCAAGGTCACCGCTCGACTCAAGGCGGGAAACAACCGGCCGCTGCCCAAGGCCGGTTACAAGATCACCGCCACCGTCGACCCCAGCAAGTTGGCTGCCGGCCCCTTCCTCGAAACTCTCATCATCCATACCGATCTGTCCGAAGAACACGAGATCAGATTTCGGCTCAGTGGCAACCGCTCGGGGATGATCGAATTCCTGACCGGGACGACAAGTGGCGCCGAATGGAACAGCGAGAAACTGCTGCTGAAGCTGGGATCGTTCTCCGCCGCGAAGGGCAAGTCGGTGAGAGTCCCGATGATGATCAAGGACGTCGTCGGCGACAGCACGATCCAGGTCAAGGCCACCAAGCCGAAGTTCCTGAAGGTCGAACTCGAACGCGATGAAAACTTCCCGGCCAAGCAGAACCGTCGGTACTGGATGACGCTGACGGTCCCCAAGGGCCAGCCACCGGTCGTGCTGACCCATCGACGTCGCGGCATCGTGTCCCTCGAACTCGTCGGCGACACGAAACGCAGCATGAGGTTCTTTGTCGGGTTCGTCTCCCGCTAGGACTCCACCTCCGACCCTACCCCCGTCCCCGCTCCACCGCCGACGCGACCGCTTTATGCCACGCTGGGCCCTTCCGCTGCTGATCTCCCTCGCACTCGTCGTCGGCCTCGCCGCGTGGTACCAGGCGACCCGCACGCCCGCCGGGGGCGACCCGCCGGGCCCAGGCCCCACCACTGCGCGTGTGCAGGCCGAGACTGAGCCCCTGCTGAAAGACTGGCCCCACGATCAACTCACGCTGGTCCTCTCCGGAGAACAACACGGGTACCTCGAACCGTGTGGCTGCTCCGAAACCCAGTCGGGTGGCTACTCGAGACGTGCCGACCTGCTGCGGCAAATGTCCCAACGCGGCTTCCATCCTGTCGCCCTGGACCTGGGAGGACTCGTCCGACGACGACGCGAACAGAGCCGACTGAAGTACCAGACCATGCTCGCGGCACTGGGCGAAATGGCCTACGTCGCGGTGGGGATCGGGCCCGAGGATCTGGCGCTGGGAGCCGACTTCCTGCTCTCGCAGGGAACTGCAGCCGAAACCGATGCTGTCGATGATATCCTGGACGCCGAAAAACCGCGGCCTCCGTCCGAGTCGACTCGTCCGCCGCTGCTGGGGGCCAACGTGAGACTCTTCGACAGCGACGACCTGCCCGGAGCCCCCATCGCCAGCCGACTGGTCAAGGCGAATCGGCACACGATCGGGATCACCGCGATCCTCGACCCCGTTCTCGGCAAGTCGCTCGAGGCCACCGGAGCACTCGACGACGTGACCATCCGCCCTCCACAAGACGTGCTCCCCGAAGTGATCGACTCGCTCATCGACCGGGGAGCCACCTTCCTGGTGCTGCTCTCGCATGCACCACTCGAGAACTCGATCGAGCTGGCACGTCGATTCCCGCGCTTCAACCTGGTCGTCAGTGCCGGCGGCCCCGAAGACCCTCTGACCAACAACCCCCGCCAGGTCGGCAACACCACGGTGCTGAGTGTCGGGCAGAAGGGGAAGTACGCCGGAGTCGTCGGAATCGGCCCTCCCGGCAAACAGCCTTCTGTTCGCTTCGAACTCGTCAACCTCGACGACCAGAGATTCACCGATCATCCGAAAATGACCCAGGTCATGAAGACCTACCAGCAGACTCTCGAACAACTCGACCTCGCCGCCGCGATGCTGCCGTTGGACACCAGCGGAAACCGCCGCTTCATCGGCTCGGAACAGTGCGGCCAGTGCCACACCAAGGCCCTGGCCAAGTGGAAGAAGACGCCGCACGCGGATGCCTTCGAGAGCCTGCTGCGGGGCCGCAAGGGGCAGGAACACAACTGGGTGCCGCGGACGTTCGACGCCGAGTGCCTCGCCTGCCACGTCACCGGTTGGGAACCCCAGGAGGTGCTGCCCTTCAAGAGCGGTTTTGTCGATCGCAACACGTCGGCTCACCTGCTGGGCAACGGCTGCGAGAACTGTCACGGACCCGGTGACCGGCACGTGGAACTGATCGAAGCCGGACAGCTCGAGCAGGCACTGCTCGAGGTGCGGGTCACCCTCGAGCAGGCACGTCGCAAGACCTGCATCGCCTGCCACGACCTCGACAACAGTCCGAAGTTCGACTTCGAGACCTACTGGCCCAGAATTGCTCACCCGGGACGAGACTGATTCATGTCCATCGACGTTCCCAGCCGCATCCGCTTTCTGAGCGACGAAGGCCTGCTGTTGCTGGAATGGCCCGACGGTCCCTCGTACCGCATCCCCTTCCGAGCACTCAGGCAACTGTGCCCGTGTGCAGCCTGCGTCAGCGAAACCACCGGTCAGCGTGTGCTCGATCCCGATTCGGTCTCGGCTGAGATCCGCCCCACCAACGTCGAGTATTCGGGTAGCTACGCATTGAAAATCACCTGGAACGATGCCCACGACACCGGTCTGTTCACCTGGGAGTACCTCGACGAGATCGGGAAGGCGATCGAGCGGTACGAGGCCGGTGATGCCGATTGAAGTCGAATTGAAGTTCCCGCTCGGGGGCGAAGCTCCGACCGCCCCGGAGATCGTCGAGCGGCTCGAGAAGATCGGGGCACGGGGGCAAGCGGCCCGGCAGCAGAATGACCACTACTACGCCCACCCGGGCCGCGACTTCGCCGTGACCGACGAGGCTTTGCGGATCCGCGAAGACGACCAGGACGTGCGACTGACCTACAAGGGACCGCTGATCGACGATGTGGCCAAGTCGCGGCTCGAGTTGGAGACCGGGATCGAGTCAGCCGAGGTCGCCGCCGGGATCCTCGAGGCACTCGGCTTCCGGCTCGTGCGAGTCGTCTCCAAGCAACGCCGCACGTTCCCACTCTCGTGGCACGGGACCCGGGTCGAAGCGGTGATCGACCAGGTCGAAGGACTCGGAGAATTCGTTGAACTCGAGACGATCAGTGACCTCGACGGACACCAGGCAGCACGCGACACTCTGCTGCTGTTGGCCGCAGAGCTGGGGCTCGAACACAGCGAGCGACGGAGTTACCTCGGACTGCTGCTGCGGGCCGACTCGCCGGAGCCCGCCTAAGGCCCTCAGCGAAATGGCCCGGTGAGCGGTTTTTTCGACACACTGGCGTTGAAAACCATCCCGCCAGCGGCGAGGATTCATTTCTCGGCACGGGATTGTGCCGGTCTATTTCAGCGAGCCGACGTCACGACGCATGTCGGCCGCGCCGCGGGACAAAGGAGTGAAGCCCCCATGGCCAAAAGCAAGACACGGAAGAAGCCCTCCGCGGGGAGCCCCGCGAGCGTGCTCGAAAACGCCGTCGGACAGATCGAACAGGCCTTCGGACCCGGTTCGATCATGAGACTCTCGGATGCCGGGAACTACAAGATCGAGGGCATCAGCACCGGGGCGCTCTCGCTCGACCTCGCCCTGGGAGGCCAGGGCATGCCGCGTGGCCGGATCGTCGAGCTCTACGGCCCCGAGTCCAGCGGCAAGACGACGCTGGCCCTGCACGTGATCGCCAGTGCCCAGAAAGCCGACGGCATCGCCGCCTTCATCGACGCCGAACACGCCCTGGACCCCTCCTGGGCCAAGAGACTCGGCGTCAATCTCGACGAACTCCTCGTCAGCCAGCCCTCCTACGGCGAGGAAGCCCTGCAGATCGCCGAGATGCTGATCAAGTCCAACGCCGTGGACCTGATCGTGATCGACTCGGTCGCCGCACTGGTGCCCAAAACCGAACTCGACGGAGAAATCGGTCAGGCCCACGTCGGGCTGCAGGCTCGGATGATGAGCCAGGCGATGCGGAAACTGACCGGAGCAATCGCCAAGAGCAAGAGTTGCGTGATCTTCATCAACCAGATTCGTGAGAAGATCGGAGTCATGTTCGGCAGCCCCGAAACGACTCCCGGAGGACGCGCCCTGAAATTCTACAGCTCCGCACGGGTCGATGTCCGACGCATCGCCACGCTCAAGGACGGAGACACCGCGATCGGGATCCGCATCAAGGCCCGGGTGGTCAAGAACAAGGTCGCCCCGCCGTTTCGTATCGCCGAATTCGACATGCTCAGCTCCTGCGGCATCAGCTACGAAGCCGATGTCCTCGATATGGCCGTCGAAGACCGGATCGTGCAACGCAGCGGCAGCTGGTTCAGCTACGGAGAAACGAGGCTGGGACAGGGACGAGAAAAGGCCCGGCTGTGGCTGCTCGAGAACCCCGACAAGCTCGAGGAGATCCGCGACAAGGTGCTCGTGGCTCGAGGGTTTGGGCCCGAGGAAGAGGCGGACGCCGAGGCCCAGGAGCCTGAGACGATCAAGGCGGTCGCCGCGGAGGGCGAGGCTCCGGAGGCAACCGAGGTAGCCGAGGCAGCCGCGGATCCGGCGGTGATCGAGTTGCCCGAGGCGGAGGTGGCCTAGCAGCCGACGACGACGCACGGGCTTGGGTGGCCCCGTTGCAGCGGGTACGATCGGGGGGGAGTCCCCCTCGATGCGCAGCAGCGTCACCATCCCCGCAGTCGTCGCAGCCCTCGTGCCGTGGCTGCTGTATTGCTCAACCGCCTCGGCCCAGAACCAGAACCAGTCCGGGGCCGCGGGCCTGTTGAGACTCGAGCGGTCGTTGGTCGAGGTGACTCGTCGAGTCGAAGGCTCGGTCGTGGCGATCGCCCGCTATCGACTGCCGGGATCCAATGCCGACCCCGACCGGCAAGGCCCACCGGCACCCCGGCAGAGCGGATCTGCCAACAGCGTCGATCCGAACCACCCGGACTTCATTCCCAACGAGTACGGCACCGGGATCGTGGTCTCCGATCCCTCGGACCCCACCCGGCGGCTGGTGCTGACCTGTTTTCACGTGGTTCGAGGTGGTCCGCTGGCGAGGCCGTCGGGGGCGGGTGGAGTCTCCCGCCAGCGACTGCACGTGCGATTCGCCAATCGTCGGGGCTGCCCGGCACGCATCTTCGCCGCGGACCCCCGCAGCGATCTGGCCGTGCTCGAACTGGACCCCACCGATCTCAAGCAGGCCGGCCTCACCCCCGGGTCACTGAAGCCGCTGGCGATCACCGCCTCCCCGACGCCTCGAAAAGGCCGCTTCGTGCTGCTGCTGGGGAATCCGTTTGCCATCGCCCGCGACGGTTCGGCGAGCGTCGGCTGGGCACTGATCTCCAACACCCGCCGCCAGGCCCTCTCACGACCACGGACACGCGAGAGCCTGCAGAGAGCTGTCGGGTCGATCCACCGGCTGGGCACCCTGCTGCAGCTCGACACCCGGCTCAAGCACGGCACCAGCGGAGGCCCCGTGCTGGACCTCGACGGACGCCTGCTGGGCCTGACCACGTCGATCGCGCCCCGCGATGGAATCGAAACCTCCGCCGGCTTCGCGATTCCCTTCGATAAGCCCTTCGTGCGGATCATCGATACGCTCAGAAAGGGGCTCGAGGTCGAGTATGGGTTCTTGGGCGTCCAGCCCGAGGACGTCTCGACCGCACAGCTCAACGGGTACAACGGCAGCTTCGAACAGCCTCGAGCCGCCCGAGCGGCACGCGTGTTTCGAGGCTCACCGGCCCAGCGGGCCGGGATCCGAGGCGGAGACCTGATCCTGGCTGTCGACAAACACCCGGTGCTGGGCCGCTATGAACTGATGCGGCAGGTCGAACTGGTCGGGCCCGGAGGCCGGCTGACGCTTGACCTGTGGCGAGAAACCACCCGCCGCCGTGTCCGGGTTAGCGTGACCCTTGGAAAATGGCCGCTGCCGGACCGCAGTGGCATGATCGCCTCCAAACAACGGCACCCGAAGTGGCGGGGGATCGAGATCGACTACCCCACCGGCCGGCTGAGGTTCGTGCCCGATTCGTTCGAGTTTCCTCGAGCGGTCGTCGTCACCTCCGTCCAACCCGGCAGCCCCGCCGACGAGGCCGGGATCGAGGCAGGCGACTTCATCGAAACCGTCGCCGGACGACGAGCCGAAACTCCCGCCGAATTCTTCAAGACGGTCGATTCCCGCCGCGACAGCGTATCGCTAAAACTACTCGATGGACGGCGGGTGACGCTGAAACCGTGACCACGCGTCACAGCTCCGCCCGAACCGACCGAGTACGCCCAAACCGCCCGAGTAGGCCCGCCTCACCTCGATCCAGCAGACACGCTCCCCGATGAAAACTGATGAACTCCGCGAGACCTTCCTCGCGTTCTTCGAGTCCAAGGGACACACACGCCGCCCCAGCGACGTGCTGGTGCCGCCGCAGGATCCGACGGTGCTGTTTACGCCGGCCGGGATGAACCAGTTCAAGAACCAGTTCCTGGGCATCGGTTCGCTCGAATTCACTCGTGCCGCGACCTGCCAGGTGTGCCTAAGAACCGGCGACATCAGCAACGTCGGGCTGACCGCCTACCACCACACCTTCTTCGAAATGCTGGGGAACTTCTCCTTCGGCGACTACTTCAAGACCGAAGCGATCCACTGGGCCTGGGAGTTCCTCACCGGCAGCGACTGGATGGCTCTGGATCCCGATCGCTTCACCGCCACCGTCTTCCACGAGGATGACGAAGCGTTCCGCATCTGGAACGAGGAGATCGGGTTGCCCGAGTCGCGGGTCCGGCGGGACGACGAGTATGAGAACTTCTGGCCGGCCGGATCACCCTCCAACGGTCCCGACGGAGTCTGCGGACCCTGCAGCGAGATCTTTTTCGACACCGGCGTGGGCGAGCCAGTGGAGATCTGGAACCTGGTCTTCACCCAGTTCAACCGCATCGGCGATCCTCCCGACAACCTGCAGCCGCTCCCCAAGCAGAACATCGACACCGGCATGGGTCTCGAGCGGATGGCGGCCGTGATGCAGGGAGTCAGCAGCAATTTCGAGATCGACATCATGCGCGGGCTGTGCGAGGCAGCTGGCGAGGTGGTGGGCCACGACTACTCGTTCGACGCCGAAACCGGGCGACCGCTGCGTCGGATCGCCGACCACGTGAGGGCGGTGACCTTCTGCATCCACGAGGGGGTTGAGCCGGGCAACGAGAAGCAGAGCTATGTGGTGCGACAGCTGCTGAGACGGGCCTTGCTCGAGGGCTACCTGCTGGGTCGGCACGAACCCTTTCTGCACCAGCTGGTCCCCGCGGTCGTCGACGCCATGAGCGCCGCGTATCCCGACCTCGCCCGGTCGGCCGAACCGGTCGCCAACGTCGTGCTCGAGGAAGAGAACCAGTTCCTGGACATCGTCGAACGGGGAGTGGGGAAGTTCCAGAAGCTGGCCGAGTCGGCCGAGTCCGAAGGTCGCAGCGTGATTTCCGGTGACGAGGCCTTCGACCTGCACCAGACCGACGGGTTCCTGGTCGAGCTGACCGAGGCCCTGGCCACGCGGGCCGGGATGACCGTCGACAGAAAGCAATTCGACGCATGCATGAAGCAGCACATGGCCGGCAGCGGCTCGGGCGCATTCCTCGACAGCGTGATGGCCACCGGACCACTCGATGAACTCCGCACCCGCAGCGGAGGGACACAGTTCGACGGGTACGAATCGACCCTGCAGCCGGTACGGGTCGAGGGCGTGATCGCCAACGGAGAACTGGTCGAGGACTGGTCGCAGACCGGTGAAGCAGCCGTCGCCGCCGTCGTGCTCGATCGAACACCCTTCTACGGAGAAGCCGGAGGCCAGGTGGGGGATCGCGGGCGACTGAGCGGTGAAGGAACCGTGTTCCGTGTCACCGATACACAGCGGGATGGGGACCTGCTGCTGCACATCGGTTTCCTCGAATCCGGAACGCTCGCACCCGGCAGCCAGCTGAGTGCCGAGGTCGACCAGGGACGTCGGGCGGGGATCCGTCGAGCCCACTCGGCCACGCACCTCTTGCACCACGCACTGCACACCGTGCTCGGCGACAACGCGATGCAACGCGGGTCGAAGGTCGAGCAGGACGCTCTGAGATTCGACTTTGCCCACAAGCAGCCGGTCACCGCCGAGGAGATCCGCCGCATCGAAGATGTGATCAACACTCGAGTCGCCGAGGGTGCGGGGGTCTCGACGGAGATCATGGCGCTCCAGGACGCTCGCGAAGCCGGTGCCATGGCACTCTTCGGCGAAAAGTACCCCGACCACGTGCGGGTGGTGCAGATGGGGGACTTCAGCACCGAGCTGTGTGGAGGCACGCACCTAGAGAACACCGGGCAGGTGGGCCTGTGCCGGGTCATCTCCGAAGAACCGGTCGCCAAGGGAGTCAGACGGATCTCGGCACTGACCGGACCCAGGGCACTCGAGCAGGTTCGCCAGACCGAGTCGGTCGTCAAGGGACTCTCGCTGGCACTCAAGGCACCCCCCGACGAACTGCTGGGACGGGTCGAGCGGTTGCAGGAGGACCTCAAGGAGATCCAGAAGCAGCTGCAGCAGCACAGCCGTTCGGCCATCGCCGGCACCGCCGACTCGTTGATCGAGGACGCTGAGGTGATCGACGGGGTGAGGATCGTGGCACACCGGGCCGAGGGAGTCGACCGGAGCGGGCTGCGGGACTTCGCCGACCAGTTACGCGACAAGGCCTCGCCGGTCGCACTGATCGTTGCGGCCGAGGTCGATGGCAAGGTCGCACTGACCGCGGCGATCAGCCCCGAGTTGATCGAGAGAGGCCTGAGCGCCGGCGACTGTGTTCGGGCCGCAGCCCAGGCGGTGGGAGGCGGAGGTGGCGGACGAGCGGACCTGGCCGAGGCCGGTGGCAAGGACCCGGCCCGCATCGCCGAGGCTCTCGAAGCCGGAGCCGCCGTCTACCGGGCCGCCCTGGCCTGAACCCGCCGCAGGCGGGCTAGACCAACGCGACACCACGTCGCTTCAATTCGCCCAGGATCGTCTCGACCAGGTCACTCACCTCGTCCGAACCCACACCGCCTCCGGTGCCTGGCTCCGAGCTGCCCGTCCCCGATTCGGCCGTGCACCCCTGCTCGGACAACAGGCCCTGCAGCGTGCTGCTGAGTGTTTCGAGATCTCTGGCCTGCACGGATGTCTGAGGCTGACGGCCCTGGCCCATTCGGAAGCCTCGCAACGACGCCCCCAGCCGGAACCCGTCGGGGAACTCGGGGCCCTGGATCATCGCGTCAAAGAGCGTCACCAGCGAGTACTGGACCTGCCGGGCCTCGTCGAGTTTCCCGGCCAGCGTCAGTTCGTAGAGCTTCCGAGTCACCTCGGGTACGACACCCGAACTGGCATTTGTGCCCCCGTCGCAACCGGCCAGCAGCATCAGCATCAGCGACGCATCCCAGCCGGTCAGGAACGAGAAATCGGGTCGAAGCGGCCGCACGGCCTGGATCATGCGGATCATGTGCGGCAGGTCGCCGCTGGAGTCCTTGATCGCCACCACCTTCTCGCACTCCTCGGCCAGCCGGCAGACCGTGGCGACGTCGATCGGGGAGGCGAACATGGGGATGTTGTAGAGCGTGACATCGACCGGAGTGTTGCGAGCGATCTCCTTGTAGTAGGCATAAACCGCCTCGGGGCCCAACTGGTAGTAGAACGGGGCGACAATCGCCACGGCCCGGACTCCCAGCCCGTGGTAGTACTCACACGCCGCCACCGTCTCGCGGACATTCGCCTCGGCCGCTCCTGCCAGGATCGGCACCCGACCGTCCACCTGGTCGGCAATAATCTCGACAATCCGACGCCGCTCCTCGACCGTGAAACGGGTGAATTCCCCGGTCGACCCGTTGGGATACAGGCCGTGAACGCCGCGGTCGATCAGCCAATCGACGTACCGCCGCAGTTCCGATTCGTTGATCTCACCCCGCTGGTCCAGCGGAACGAGGTTCGGAGTGAAGATGCCTGTCAATCTGCTCATGACGCACTCGATCCAAGACCATGTCTCGGGCCCGGCCCGGTGAAACACTGGTTTCAACGTAACCGAAGCGGTGGCAGACACGGTGGTCTGGGTCGAGTTTGCCGGGGAAATCGCGGCAAGACGGGCCGGTTAGTCCGAGACTGAGGGCTGCAGCGGTCGTACGCACCGGCTGCCTGGGGAACGGCGATCATTCCGGATCGACCGCCACCTCTGCGGGATCCTCTTCGACTTCGGCCTCGCCGGGCAGCCGGCCGAACACGAGTGGAATGGCGATCGCCACGGCCAGCCCCGCGGGCAGGCAGATCCACACCGGGACACCCCAGCCGATCGGAACGTATCCGACCAGCAACGACGCGATCGCGATCACGAAGGCGTAGGGGGCCTGGCTGGAGACGTGATCGAGGTGGTCGCAGCCAGAGGCGGCCGAGGAGAGGACCGTGGTATCCGAAATCGGTGAGCAATGGTCTCCGAAGATGGCCCCGGCCAGCACCGCCCCCAGAGCACCCAGCATCAGGGGGTCGTCGACCACCGGGGCCTCGAGTAGATTCCAGGTCATGCCCACCGAGATCGGAATCAGCAGGGTCATGGTCGAGAAGGAACTTCCGGTGGCCAGGGCGATGCCCGCGGCCAGCACAAACGACAGTGCCGGCATCATCTCCACCGGCAGGCTCTGGCCGGTCAACTCCGCCAGGTACGTCCCCGTGCCCAACGCCTCCCTGCCACACACCGCTCCCAGGCCCCACGCCAGCACGAGTATCCACAGTGCTGCGAACATGCTGGCCCCTCCGAGGTACCAGCCCTTGAGGGTTTCTCTGGGCGAGAGAGCCCGTGTGGCCAGCGTCAGCTCCACGCTCACCAGCGACATCAGCACCGACGC